>ERZ827108.14-NODE-14-length-305926-cov-30.911476_pt1 | contig 305926 bp, 285 predicted proteins | sample MGYA00519921_ERZ827108 | MGnify/ENA primary metagenome ERZ827108 (study PRJEB31778, sample SAMEA3449258) | human gut metagenome | biome: human gut; feature: human-associated habitat; material: faeces | place: United Kingdom | collected 2010/2012 ... | reverse complement strand
TTAGTAGCATTAGTAGGATTAGAGACAGTAACATTAAGATATGCAGTTGTATTAACTAAAAGACAAAAGAAAAAAGTAAATAAGAAATAATATAGAAAGCCAAACTATTAAGCAAATAATAGTTTGGTTTTTTTTGATAAAACAACAAAAATGCCAATCAATGCAATCGGGATAGGGAAAACCAAGATAGGAGAGATATGAAAAAGCTTGCGTCGAAATATGTCGAAAAAGACACAAAAAAGTAATACGAGTGAAAAGAAAATAAAAGAAAAGCTTGCGTAAATTCGAAGAAGGGAAGAAAAAGAGGTGGAAAAAATAGCTATTTAATAAGATAAAAAAACTTGATAAAATCAAAGTAATATCAAGTTTTTAGGGGGATACAAAATGTTTAAGAAACAAGAAGGAGCAAAAATAAAACTAATATTAGCAGGAGGAGTGCTAGCAGTAATTTTAGTAATAGTATCAGCAGTAATTATAGCTAGTATAGAAAAAGCCAATTTAGTAAAAGCAAATCCAGAATTAGGAAGAGCAATGAACTATGAAGAATTTACAGATAAAGATGAAGAAGTAGAAGGTACTGAAAATGTAAAATTTAGTGCTTTCTTTTTGCGTGATATAAATCAAGATGGATATGCAGAAAAAATAAAAGGAACATGTAAAGAAATAGGAAAAGAAGATACCTTGTATATGGAGATAAATGTAGAAACAGCAGGAATGTTAAAGAATGCAAAAATAGAGATACAAGGAAACAATTTCTATTTACAAACATCCCTACCAAAAGATAATGAATTAAAAGATAATTACATAGGAAATAACATAAAAGTTATAGAATTTAATGATTTAAACAACGGAACCCAAAAGCTATTAACAGGAATAGTACGAAGTGGAGATTATTCATATACATCAAGTAAAGCGGATGCAATAGGAAATAATATAAATAATTTATCAAGACAAGACAATAAAGTAATATTAACAGGAACATATGTAAATGAAGAAAATGAAGAGATAGAGATAAGAAAAGAAGTAAACTTAGAAACAGACTGGTATGGAGAGACAAGAGCAAGTATAAGTACAACAAACCAAAGCAAAAATCTAGAAGATGTAATAGATGAAGAAAAAGGAGTAGTAAAATTAGACTTTACAGTTTATACAAATGAAACAGCAAATGAATTAATATTAAGCAAAAATTATGTAGAGGGAGAGATACCAGAATTAAATGGATATGCACCAACAAGTGTAGAGTATACAGGAAGCACAGGAAACTTTAACTATAATGCAGAAACAAGAACATTTACAATAGATAGAATAGCCGAGGTAGATGAGCAAGGAAATGTTACAACAAGATTATCAAGAAGTAACAGTTATGGAATAAAAGTAGTTTATCCAATAGAAGCATATCAAACATTAGGAACAGAGACTATACAAATAAAAATACCAGTAAAAACATATTATGAAGGATATAATAACCCAAATGAAGAATTTACAAATCCATATAAGTCAAATACAGCAAGTTCTACAATAGTAGTAAATTGTGAGAACCCAAAAGGAACTGTCTCAAAATTTGATGTAACAGTAGGAAAAAGAGTATATAATCCAACCACAAGATACATGGTTTCAAAAATAAAACCATTAAATATATATAACGGAGTATCAGATGAAGAAAAAGATGATACATATACAGTATTATGGCAAGCATATATAGGAACAGGAGAAAACTTACCAGGACTAGTAATGAAAGAAACTGCAACAGGAAATGCACAAGTAACAGATCAATTTATAAAGACAAATGCAGAAGAAGAGAGTACAGATGATGTAGTATCAAATGTAGGAATATATTTTACAGGAACAGATAATATTTTAGGCGAAGATGGATGGATAAAAGTATATAACGAAGAAACAGGAGATTTACTGGTAACATTTACAAAATATGATTGGAATAAATATTCTAGCAGTAATCCATATAAATACGAATTACCAGTAAAACATATACGTGTAGAGACAAGTGGAATAGTAAAAGATGAAAGTTATTTATACGTATATAACATAAAAGAAATAGATGATAATAAAATAACAGAAAAATACGAAAGAGCACAATTTGATGAATTACAATATATAAAATCAACATTAGTAGGATATGTAGGAGAAACATATGTAAATACAGATACACATCAAGCAAATTATGAAGCCCCAATATCAGTAGCAAATCTACGTATAAGTAAAAATACGATATCAACACAGGCAACAGAGAAAAACGAAATAATATCAATAGAGGCAGAAGGAAATACAAACTATAATGAAGTAGAATGGAAAAATGGAATATTCTTAGTAAAATTACCAGAAGAAATAATAGATGCACAAATAAACAATGTAGAAATAAATAATTCAAGTGTAAATATAGAAAGTTATGAATTAATAGAACAAAATAATTGTAAATACATAAAGGTAGTAACAAAAAATGATAGTCCTGCAACATATGAAATAACAATAGATGTAGATTTATCACCAGATCCAAGAAAAGCAACAAGTACAAGAAATATAGAGTTATATGCATCTAATGAAGGTGGAGAAAATTATTATTATAAAGCACAAGATATATATGATGTAAATAATAACTTAAATACAGAAGAACAAGTAAACTATAGAACAACAAGTATAAGTATGGTATCACCAAATAGTTTATTAACAAATCAAGTTGCGAGTGATTATGATGATAAAGGTAGTGAGGTAATATCACCACAAATAGCAGATATAAAACCAATATATGCAATAGTAGACCAAGAACAAGAAGTACAAACAGTAAGAATAGGGGTACAATTGAAGAACAATTATGCAAGCACAACAAGTGAGATACAAATATTAGGAAAGATACCATTCGAAGGAAATACATATGTAATAAATGGTGCAGATTTAGGTTCAACATTTACAAGCAAGATGACAAATGGAGGAATAGAATTACCAGAAGAATTAAAAGAAAGTGCAACAGTATATTATTCAGAAAATGAAAATCCAGATAGAGATTTAAGTAAATCAGAAAATGGATGGAAAACTGCAGGAGAAGTAACAAATTGGGATAATGTAAAAACATATTTAATAGATTTAGGTAATTATGTAATGCCAACAGGAAAAGAGTTTGTATTTAACTATGTTGTAGAAATTCCAAATGGATTAGCATTTAATGAAGTTGCATATAGTCATCATGCAATATATTTCTGCTTAGATACAGACGAAGGAAAATATAGAACAGAGACAGAACCAAATAAATTGGGATTAAGAATAGCAGAAAAATATAATTTAGAACTTACAAAATATCAAAAAGGAAAAGATAAATTAGTAGCAGGAGCAACATATAGAATAACAGACGAAGAAACAGGAGAAAGCAAAACAGGAGTAACAAATACAGAAGGAAAACTAGCAATATCAAACTTATATGCAGAAAAAGCATATATAATACAAGAAATAAAAACACCGGATGATTATGAATTAAATTCAAATATTATCAGGTTTATTGGTCATGTGGATGAAGAAGGAAACTTAAGTATAGAAAGAACAGAAGGATTTATAAAAGGAGACATGACAGTAACCAAAGTAGATGGTGAAGAATACAAAGTAAATGTAGAAGTAGAAGATGAAGTAAAAGCTAGTATAAAAATAACTAAAAAAGAAGAGGGAACAGATACACTAATAAGAGGAGTACGCTTTAAACTAACAGGATATGGATTAAGTGAAAACGGAAAAAGTGTTACAACAAATGCAAATGGAGAAGCAACACTAAGAGGCTTGTCTGTGGAGCAAGAATATGCATTGGAGGAAGTGAAAGCAGAGGGATATTATTTAGCAAGTCCAATAAAATTTAAGATTGTAAATAATGATGGAAACTATAGTATAGAAGTTCTAGAAGGAGGAAACATTGAACAGAATACTATAGAAGATAATGGAATACCAACAATAAATGTAACATTAGAGAATGATAAGATTCCTACATATGATTTAGAATTAACGAAGATTAAGAGAACAACACCTGTAGAAGAAGGAGAAAATAGCGAAGGAACAGAAGAAACAACATACCTAGAAGGAGCAAAATTTAGACTATATAAAGGAACAGAAGAAATTGGGGAATATGTAACTGATAATACAGGCAAATTAACAATAACAGGGTTATATCAATACCAGACAGATAAAAATATAGACCAAACATATACATTAAAAGAAGTGTTAGCACCAGACGGATATGCAAAAGTAAAAGATATTAGATTTAAAGTAGAAGTAGTAGATGGAACATTAGTATTAAAAGAAATAAATGAGAATGATGAAGAGACAGATTCTACAAGATATACTGTAGAAGGAAATATAATAAAATTAATAGTAGAAGATAGTCCATCATTTAAATTAATAAAGAGAGATGAAGAGACGGGAGAAGTATTACCAAATACGAAATTTGCAATATACAATGTAGACGAAGGAGAAGTAGAAGCAAGAAATAGTAAAGGAGAAATAATTGGAACAAAAGAAATAATAAATGGAAAAGAGTACTATACAGTAACAACAGATGCAAGAGGAGAATTAACTTTAGATTTACCAGAAGGAATGTATAAAGCAGTAGAAGTGCAAGCAAGTGATGAAAAGTATGATATTTCAGACCAAACTTATTACTTTGGTATTGGTGGAAGTAGAGAAGGTATAACAAGACAAAAAATAAAATGGGCGACTAACATAGGCGGAACAGGATACGACTATATTACTACTGTGAACGAATTAGATGATGGAGGATATATAGCAGGTGGATACTTTAGAAGTAGTAGTATAACAATAGGAGACTATACAATAAAAAATAATGGTTCTACATCATATAATGATGGGTTAATAGTGAAATATAACAACAATAATGAAGTAGAATGGGCAAAATCGATAGGAGGAAATTCTAGTGATGAGATTGTCGCAGTTACAGAAACATATGATAACGGAATAGTAGTATGTGGGAATTTCGAAAGTAAAAAAATAAATTTAGGAAATGAAAATGCTATAGATAATTCTGGATATAATTATAATGGAATTATAATAAAATATGATAGTAAAGGAAATTTATTATGGACAAAAAGATTAAATGAAAATAGTAATGAAAATATGATAAAATCAATTACAGAAACAGATAATGGAGAATTAATACTTACAGGATACGTAAAAAATAATATAGAAATAAATGATAATTTAACATTAGAAGCCCAAGGAGAAAAAGATGGATTAATAGCCAAATTGGATGAAAATGGAAACATAATTTGGGCTAAGTTAGTGGGAGGAACAGAAGATGAAGAATTATTATCAATAACTGTAGTTAATGATAATAAAATAATTGCAGGAGGATATTTTTCTAATCAAATTGTTATAAATGGAAATAATATTGTCTCACAAGGAAAAACAGATGGATTAATCTTAGAATTTGATTCAAAAGGTGAAATTATATGGAAAGACATAATAGGAGGCAGTGGAGAAGATAGAGTTTTGTCATTAAGTAAAGACTTAAATGATGGATATATAGTAGGAGGATATTTTTCCGATAGCATAAATTTAAATAATGGTCTAAAAATTGACTCTAATGGAAATAAAGATGCACTTCTAATAAAATATAAGCAAAATAATGAGATAGAATGGGAAAGAAATTTTGGAGGCAATCAATCTGAAGTAATCAATTCAGTTTCAGTAATGAGTGATGGAGGATATATAGTAGGAGGATATTTTGGAAGTAATCAAATAGAAGTAGGAAACGGAGAAATATTAGGAAACAAGACTATTAATTCGGGTACTGATGGAATGATATTAAAATATAATAATTTAGGAGAATTTGAATGGCTTAAAGAAATAGGAACGGTGTATTCAGAAGAAGTAAAGACCGTCTTAGGAACTAGAGATGGAGGTATGTTAGTAGGTAGCTATTATTCAAGAACAACAGTTAGATTAGAAGATGGTGAATTTACGTTTAAACAAACTGGAGGAGACGGAATAGATGCTTTACTAATAAAATATGAACCAATGGTTGGCGAAAAAATAGAAGTCAAGGATGCAGAAACTATTAATAACAATGATGATAGCTCAATAGAAAAAATCATACCAGCACAAGATGGAGGATATGTAGTAGGAGGCACTTTTTATAGTGATATCAATATAGGTACAAATAATATTGTTAATAGCGGAAAAAAAGATGTTATATTAACAAAATATAATGTTTCTGGAGAGATTCAATGGGTTAAAAGCATCGGAGGAAGTGGTAATGAATATATTTCTATACTTAGCGAAATTAAAGATGGAAGTTATATAGTGGCAATTAAATTTGATTCAACAAAAATAGATTTAGGAAATAATAATATATTTTATAAAAAATATAATAAAGATAACTTGATATTAATAAGTTATAGTAGTGAAGGAACTATTCAATGGGCAAAACATATAGTAGGAAAAGCTTCAACACTTGGTAAAAGTGAAGATGGAGGCTTTATACTAGGTGGTGATTTTGAAAATATTAAGTTGGGGAATACAGATCTCAATACAAATATTTTAAAATTTGATAATAATGGAGAAGTAGAGTGGACTAAAACGACAAGTTATAATATAAGTTCAATTATAGAGACAAAAGATAAGGGACTTGTTGTTACAGGAGATTTTCAAGATAATATAATAATGGATGACGAAGTATCTTTAAAATCTTTAGGAGGTTACGATGGAATACTAGTTAAGTATGACGCAAATAATGAAGTAGAATGGTGCAAAAGCGTTGGTGGAAATGGCTCAGATAGATTTGAAAAAATTATAGAGACTAAAGACGGAGATTTTGTTGCTATTGCCCTATTAGATAGTGATGAAGTAATTATGGAAAATAATCAAAGACTATCAAATAGTGGATATCCAATAGCGGCTATAATAAAATATAATAAAGAAGGAAAGTTATTGTGGACAACTACAATGGGAGAAGGCGAACTACAAAAAGGAGGGGGAAGTTATTATCAAAATTTCAATGATATATATGAAATAAGTGATGGAGGTTATATAGCAGTTGGAGAATTTTCTGCAGGAATTATTTATCCGGGATCAGGAATTACAATACCAAATAAAGGAAGCTATGATGGAATTATTATTAAGTATAACAACAAAGGTAAAGTAGAGTGGGCAAAAGGAATTGGAGGAAATCAATCTGAGAATGTTAACTCAATTATAGAACAAATTGATGGATCAATTATTGTTGGAGGAATTTTTAAGAGCAAGCATATTGATTTAGGAAACAATATGAATTTAGAAAATATAAATGGAGACGAAAAAGGCTTTTTATTGAGAATCAAAACATATAGAACTGTTCCAGAAATTCAAGAATTAACAGTAGAAAATAGTAGAAAAGAATTCAAAATAACAACTGACGTAAAAGAAATCGATGGAAGAAAAGGTGGAATTATTTCAGGGGAAGATAAAAATCCTTATGAAACAGTAAAATACGGAGATTCAAGTACAAAAGAAATTATAATGACGCCAGACGAAAATTATGAAATTATAGGAATAACAGTAAATGGAGAAGAATGGCAATTTGAAGAAAATATAGACGGAACATACACAATGCTTCAATTTACTAACATGATAGAAGACAAACATGTAGAAGTAACATACGCATTAAAAGATAACAAATTAATAATAAACAAAGTAGACAGTAAAACACAAGAACCATTGCAAGGAGCAACATTTAAACTTGATCAAATAGAAGAAAGAACAGAACCAGAAAATGTAATAGGAAAGATAGTTGCAAATGGAGGAATATATGCAGAAGTGGACATAGAAGAAGGAGAAGTTACTGGAGTAATAGGAGAATTAACAAATAATGGAACATATTATTTTGTACAAAATGTAGATGGAACATTAGTACCAACAAACAGTAAAACGTATCAAACTGCAAATGGAGGAACTACAGGGATTCAAAGTACAACAGCCAATTCATATATACCAATTGATTTAAGTGGATTAGAAGGAGATTATGTAGTAGTAATAAATGCACAAATATCAAGTGAAGGACCAGATTATGGATATGGAACAATTAATCAAAGTACAAGTGCACCATCATATAGTACGAGTACAGGAAGATTTATGTATATATCAGGAACTTCAAGTTCAGTAACAACAGCAAAAGACTATACATCAAATGTGCTAACTGGTGGAAACACATATTATCTACATTTAGGGTATAGAAAAGATGGTAGTATAGATACAGGAGATGATCAAGTCGTAATTAATAGTATAAAAGTATATAAAGCTAATTCAGCTACATATAATTTTATAGACAATGGACAAGGAGGATATGAATCAAACAATAAAGGAGTAGATAATACAACAGCAAATTCATATATACCAATTGATTTAAGCAGTTGTACAGGAAAATATAATTTAACAGTAAATGCACAAGTATCAAGTCAAAGTAGTGATTATGGATATGCAACAGTAACAAATAGTACAGATGCACCATCATATAGTAGTAGCACAGGAAGATTTATATACATATCTGGAGAGCAAGAAGCTCAAGATTATACAACAGTCCTACAAGGAGGACAAATGTATTATCTACACCTAGGATATTATAAAAACTCATCAACAAGTAGTGGAGATGATAAATTTACGGTAAATAGTGTAGAAATAACATTAAACGATTCAGAGTTATATCATACAGAAGTAACAACTAATAGTGAAGGACAAGGAGTAGTACAATTGCCATTTGGAAAATATCAAATAACAGAAATAGAAGCACCAGAAGGATATCAATTATTAGAAACACCAATAGAAATAGAATTTAGAGCAGATGGAAATCATGAAGTAACTATTTCAAATATGGAAAAAGCAAAAGTACTTGTACATCACTATCTAAAAACAGCAGAAGGAGAATATACAACAACAAAAGTAGCAGATGATGAACTATTAGAAGGAAAGATAGATGAAACATATGCAACATCACCACATTTAGACCTAGAAAAATATCAACTAGAAGAGGATGCAGAAGGAAATCTTGTATTACCAGAAAATGCAACAGGTACATACAAATCAGGAATACAGGAAGTAACATATTATTATGAGGAAAAAGATATCCCATTAATAGTACATCACTATATAGAAGGAACAGAAAATCCGGTATTACTTGAAAACGGAGAACAAGCAAAAGATGAAAAATACGAAGGAAAAGAAAATGAAGAATATACAACAAATGCAATAAGCCAAGAAGAGCTAAATGACAAATATGAATTAGTGGAAGTGCCTTCAAATGCAACAGGAGTATATACACCAACAGAAACAGTAATAACATATTACTATAGAGTAAAAGATTCAGCAGGAGTAATAGTACATCATATAGATACAGAAACAAAAGAAAAAATTGCACCAGATGTAATTATTCCAGCAGAAGGAACAGGGAAGTATGGAGATAGTTATACTACCGAAGTAAGTGAAGAAATACCAGCTAATTATGAATATGTAGCAAGAACAGACAACTGGGAAGGAACAATGATAGATAAGTTAACCGAAGTAACATATGAATATAAAAAGGTAGATTCAAATATAGCAAATCAAACAATAGAAAAAAATGGAACAGATAAGATAGAAACATATAATGAAGAATTAAAATACAGTATAAAATATAGTGTAAATATAGAAAATTATATAGGAAAAGCGCAAGTAACAATAGTAGACGCATTACCATATAAAATAGATTTAAATAAATCATCTTTAGATGGTGGAACATACGATGAGCAAACAAATACTATAACATGGGTAGAAGTAGTAGAAGGAATAGATACATATACCAAAGAAGAAAGTGGAACAGTAATAATAAGTAAAGACATAAGTGTTGTTTATACAAATATAGATATCAAGCAAAATAATATAGAGAATAAAGTAAGTGGAAAAATAAAACTATTTGATCCTGAAAAAATAAGTGAAGAAGTAAAAGACACTGCAATAACAACAACAGGATTTACAGTAAACATCCCAGTAAGTAAAGTATGGGAAGATGACTCAGACAAATTAGGAAAACGTCCAACAAGAGTAGTATTTAAATTAACAGGAAGTGATGGAAGCGAGTATACAAAAGAGTTAGCAAAACCAGGAACACAAGGAAGTACAACAACACAAGATAGCACAAATCCAAATAAATGGAATGATATATTCGAGAACCTTCCAAAATATGATGTAAATAAACAAGAGATAGTATACACATTAACAGAAATAAATGGAGATCTAACATATTATGATGCAAGTCTTGATAGTACAGGAAGAGTTGTAACAAACACAAGTAAATACGGAAAAGTAACAGTACATTACTACATAATGAACCAAGATGGAAGTTTAACAACAACTAGAGTACCAGATGCTCAAGGACAAGACGTTCAAGATGCAGTAATAGAAGGAAAAGAAGGAGATCCATATACTACAGAAGAAGCAACCAATGTAAGTGAAAAATACGAACTGGTAGAAGAAAAACTTCCGGAAAACGCAGAAGGAACAATAGAAAAATACAACGAAGAGAGACCACAAGAAGTAATATATTATTACAGATTAAAACCAGCAAAAGTATTAATAAATTACTTAGAGAAAGATGGTGACTCAGATGACAGCAACAATATAATCCTAGGGGAACAAGAACAAATAGATGGATATGTAGATGATCAGTATAATACAGATACAGAACATCGCAAAGAAACAATTACAAACAATGGAAAAACATACACATTAGTAGAAAATAGTAAAAATACAGAGGGAACAATGACAGTAGAAGACATAAATGTAACATACTATTATCTACAAAATACAAAAGCAACAGTAAGATATGTTGAAAGAGATCCAGAGACACATGAAATAGTAAAAGACTTAGAGGAACCATATACAGAAGAAGGCTTAGTAGGAGATGAATTTGTAACATATTCAAAGAAATTTGATGGATATAAATTAGTAGAAAGTCCAGAGCAAACAACGATAAATATGACAAAAGAAGAACAAACATTAATCTACTACTATGAACCAGTATATACAGGATTAATAGAAAACCACATTGATGACAAAACAGGAAAAATATTATATACAGAGACACATGATATATCAGTAGGAGAATCTTATAACATACCAAGTAAAGAATTCGAAGGATATGATTTAGTGAAAAGTAAACTTCCAGAAAATAGCATAGGAATAATGGAAGAAGAAGAACTAGTAATAGTTAATTACTATTACATAAAGAAAGCAGTGTTAGAAGTAAACTATATAGATAGAGAAACAGGAGAACCTTTAGCAGAGCAAATAATAGATGACACAAAACACGAAGGAGATAGTTATACAACAGAAGAAAAGAACTTTAACGAATATGATATGGTACAGTTAGAAGGAAACAAAGAAGGAACAATGGTAGTAGAAACAGATGAAGAAGGAAATATAACAAATAATAGAACTGTGGTTACATACTACTATGCTAAGAAATCAGCTGGAGTAGAAGAACACCATATAGACATAAGAACAGGAGAAGAATTAGAAGAACCAACATTACATGAAGGACATGTAGGAGATGAATATAATATACCTTCTAAGAACTTCTTAAGTTACGTAGTAGCTACAACAGATAAAGATGGAAACAATGTATTACCAGAAAATAGTACAGGAAAAATGAAAGAAGAAAAGCAAGTAGTTACATATTATTACTATCAACCAGCAAAAGTAATAGTACACTATGTAGAAAAAGCGACAGGAAAAGAATTAGAAGAAACAAATCTAGAAACAGGTGAATTACAAAAAGCCTTAGTAATAATAGAAGGACAAAAAGATGATGATTATATAGCAACAGCAAAAGAATTCGAGTATTATACATTAATCGAAAAACCACAAGAAGGACAAGGCAAAATGAAAGTAGAGATAACAAAAGATAAAGAAGGAAACGATGTAGTAAATAATACGATAGAATTATATTATTATTACGAAGCTAAGCCATTTAATATAGGAGTAGAAAAAGAAATAACAGGAATAATCGTAAATGGTGAAAGAAGAGCTCCAACAAATGGAAAATTAGAGAAAGTAGAAATCTACAGAAAGAGTACAGAAAATACAAGTGTACAAATAGAATACAAGATAAAAGTAAGTAACACAGGAGAAGTAAACGGAAATGCAACAATAGAAGAAAACATTCCAGAAGGAATGAAATTAGCAAATAATGACGGAACATGGGAAGAGCAAGAAGGAAAACTAATAAAGGTAATACCAGAGCTAGGAGCAGGAGAGACAAAAGAATATACAGTATTATTAAACTGGGAACAAACCGGAGAAAATATGGGAGAGAAGGCTAATGAAGTAAAATTAGTAGAAACAGGAAATGTACCCGGATTTGTAGATAACAATGATAAGGATAATACATCAAATGCAAATGTAATCATAAGTGTAGAGACTGGAGAATTACCAATAGGATTAATACTTGCATTAGTAGCATTAGTAGGATTAGAAACAATAACACTAAGATATGCAGTAGTATTAACTAAGAAGCAGAAAAGAAAATAATAAAAAAGAGGCATAAGGGAACATATTTCTGTTTGTTCCCTTAGCATTATTTAATAAAAGAACCTTAGCAGTGTAATAAAGAAAAGCTGTTATGTATAATACTGCATAAATTATATAAGGCAGATATAATATTATTTATTTATTGAGTATATTAAAAAAGTATATTATGATATAAAAAATAACAATCATTTCAGCATTAAAAGAAATAATTTTATAAAATGTTATACGTAGTTATTTAATATAATTTTTATAAAGAATTTAGAAGATATTATAACAAATTACAAAAGGAGAACGGCTGATGAAAGAAGAAAAAGAGCAACAAAAGAAAAAAGAAGAACAATTAAACTTAAAGGAATCAAAAGAAAAGAAAGGTGTTAAGAAAATTGCAAAAGAAGAAACTACTGGAAGCAAAGAAATTAAAAATACAGTAAAAAAAGCACCTGCCAAAAAAGATTCTATTAAAGAAGTAAAAGCAAAGAAAACTACAAGTAAAACTAAATCAAAAGCTGAAAAAGAAGATGATAAAGAAGCTGTAGCAGAGGTTAAGGTGGAAAAAAAGACTACTAAAAAGGCAACACCTAAAACGGAAGGTAGTAAGAAAAAGAACTCAAAAACCACAGCTAAAAAGAAAAGTACAGTTTCAATGAAAAAAACAGCAAAAGCAGATGCTAAAGAAGAAAATAAAGAGGATTCAAACATAAAAATTAATGAAGAGAAAGCGACTGTAGAAGCATCTATCGCAGACAATACAGAAAAGGAAGAAAAAGCAAAAGTAGTCTCTACAAAGAAATCAAAAAAAACTAAAGCAAACAATGCAAAATTGGAATCAAATATAGCAAAATTAAAGGGTATAAAAGTTCAAGAAACAAAAATAACCAAAACTGATGATACAGATAATGAAGAAATTATTATAGATGAGCCAAAAGAAAATATAGAAAAACAAAAGGAAAAAGAAAAACTAGAAAAGCAAGCTCAATTAGCTAAAAAGAAAAGAAAGAATAGAACAATAATAACGACCATTGTTACAGCTTTAATTATAATAATTGTACTTATAACCATTGTTATTGGAACTTTAAACAGCAAAAGTATAGAAAGTCATAATTTCTACCAATGGATCTCTGGAGAAAAAATAGCCTATATTGGTGAATTAATATTTGACAGAAAAGAAGGTCTAGTAGAATTAAAAGCTATTGATAAAAATGTAACATTAGATTCTACACCAGTATATTACGTAGATGAAAAAAACAAAGTTATTTTTCCAAAAAATATGGCAATAGTATATCCTACTAATAATGGTGTAACATATAGAATAAATCAATTTTCAAATATTGTAGAAGAAAATGGAGAAACATACTTAGAAACAACAAATAAAACCAGGCTAAAACAAGCATTTTTGTATGACGGACAAGATTTATATTTCTTTTTAGAAAGAACAAAAATTATTGTTAATGGAACAATATATGAAGTTTCACCATTATCATATGTTAAAGTAAAATATAAACAAAATGTAGAAATTTATAATTATCAAAAAGATGAATATCAACTTATAGATACTACAGAGGTTCAAGATGCAACCGTTGAAGCAGATACATATACAATTAATATGAGTGTAGATTCTATACAAACAGCAGAAAAGGAACAGTTATTAATTAGAGGTTTAAGTTATTTACAACCTATTGAAGAAGTAATAAAAAAGTAGAATATTAATATTTAGAAATTACAAAATGATAAAGTAGTAAAAAAGAACACACCACATTTTTAAATACCATAATAAAAATATGGTAAGAATAGTGGTGTGCTTTTATGTATAAAATCTAATTTGACATTAAAAAAGTGATATAATAAAATTATAAAAAGCAATTGTTACGGAACATTTAATGTAATTTGAACAGTATAATTGATATAATTTGAATATAAAACAAAGAAAGGGGAGTATGATAAAAAATCATACAAAATAGAAAATGAATGTAGAAGATATTATAAAAGCAACTAATGGTAAACTATTAACAGGAAATTTAGAAGAAAAATGCGAGAATTTTTGCACAGATACAAGGAAAATTCAAAAAGGCGATGTGTATGTAGGTCTTAAAGGAGAAAAATTTAATGGAAACGAATACTACAAAGAGGCATTAGAAAAGGGAGCTAAAGTTGCTGTTATTTCAGAAATAAAAATAGCAGCTGAAGAGTTAAAACAATACAAAGATAAAACAATAATAGAAGTAGAAGACTCTTTAGAAGCTTTTGGAAATATTGCTGCATATAAAAGAGAATTATATAACATCCCAGTTGTTCAAATAACAGGAAGTGTTGGTAAAACAAGTACAAGAGATATTGTGGCAAATGTAGTTCGTATGCAATATAAAACACTACAAACAGAAGGAAATCAAAATAATGCAGTAGGACTTCCAACTACTCTTTTAAAACTAAACGATCATGAAGCTGTAGTTGTAGAAAGTGGAATGAATCATTTAGGAGAAATAAGGTATCTAGGCAAAATAGCAAAACCAACGGTTGCAGTTATTACAAATGTTGGAACAGCTCATATTGGATTTTTAGGTTCAAGAGAAAATATACTAAAAGCAAAACTAGAAATATTAGAAAATCTAAAACCAGATGGGTATATCGTAATAAATAATGATAATGATATGCTAAATAAATGGGCTAAAGAAGATACAAAATATAAGAAATATACATTTGGTATAGAGCAAGAAGCAGATGTAATGGCATATAACATTAAAATTAATGGAAATAATTCTACATATAATGTAAAAATAAATAATAAAGAATATACAGTAAATGTTCCGGTGAGTGGTAAGCATTTTGTATATAATAGTTTATGTGCAATTGCAGTTGGAAATTTATTAAATATAGCTCCAGAAAATATTATAAAAGGTATCGAAACATTTTCTTTAACCAAAAACAGAATGGAAGTAGATAAGATTAAAGATAATATAACTGTAATAAATGATGCATATAATGCAAGTTATGATTCTATGAAGGCAGCAATAGAATATTTACAAAACTTGCCTGGTAATAGAAAAATTGCAGTGCTAGGAGATATGTTTGAACTAGGTGAGTTTGCAGAAGAAATTCATAGAAAAGTAGGGATAGAGGTATTTACACATAAAATAGATGTACTAGTAACAGTTGGAGAGTTGGCTAAATATATTGCAGATGAAGTAAAATATTTAGGAATGCCAAATGAAAAAGTAATAGCAGTAGATACGACAAAAGAAGCTATAGAGTATCTAAATAAAAATTTAGCAAAGGATGATGTTGTATTATTAAAAGCTGCTCATGGAATGAACTTTGTCGAGATATATAATGGAATAAAGGAGTAAAATATGTTAAAAATAGGAGTTGTTTTTGGAGGAAAATCAAGTGAACATTCTATTTCTATTATGTCAGGATGTTCAATAGCTAAAAATTTAAATAAATTAAAATACGAAGTTATACCAATATATATTAATAAAGAAGGAGATTGGTACGAAGTTTTAGATGATTTAGCAAATATGCCAAATTATAAATTAGGAGAAGAACCAATTAAGCTAAAACATATAAAAAATATTATTGAATTTTTAAAAGACTTAGATTGTGTATTTCCAGTATTGCGAGGAAAAGGTGGAGATGATGGTTCTATACAAGGGCTATTAAATTTTGTAGATATTCCATATGTTGGTTGTGGTATTTTATCTTCAAGTGTTGCTATGGATAAACTATACATGAAGACAATTTTAGCTGGAGCTGGAATTATGCAAACAAAATACTTTTGCATAAAAAACACTGAAAATGGAATTGTCAGTATAGATAATAAGTTTAATGAAAAGGAAGTTTCAATGGATGAATTACTAGAATTAGTATATGATAAATTGAAATATCCTGTATTTGTTAAACCTGCAAACTCAGGAGCATCAATTGGAGTAAACAAAGCAACAACTTCATCAGAACTTAGAAAAAGTATAGAGAGTGCATTTTTTTATGATGACAAAATAATTTTAGAAAAAGAAATTAAAGGAAGAGAAATTGAGATAGCACTTTTAGGTAACGACAATGTAATTACTTCATATCCAGGAGAAGTAGATATAAAAGATGAATTTTATAATTATAATTCTAAGTATCAAAATCCAGCAACTAAAACGATGATACCTTTAAATATGTTAGGAACAAATCTAGAAGATGAATTAAGAGAAATAGCAATAAAAGTATTTAAAGCGATTGGTGCAAAAGATTTGGCCAGAGTGGATTTCTTTGTAGAAGAAAGAACCAATGTAGTATATGTAAATGAAATAAATACAATGCCAGATATTACAGAAGATAGTATGTATATTAAGCTATTTGATGCTATTGGGATAGAATATTCAGATGTTTTGGACAGATTAATAAGGTATGCAATGGAAAAATGATTTTTAATAAAAAACAAGGGGGAATATATGAAATACGAAGAAATAGAAAGTGATGTGAAATCAGTTTTATCAGAATATCGTTTTATCCATTCTTTGGGCGTTGCGAAAAAAGCTGTAGAACTTGCTAAATTTTATGGTGTGGAAGAAGAAACTGCCAAAAAGATAGGAATAGCACATGATATAGCTAAAGAAATGACTGATGAAGAAATGCTAGAATATGTAAAGACTAATAATATAGAGATAGATGAAATAGAAACTGTAAAACCATCGCTTTTACACGGAAAGATTGGAGCGGATATTGCAACTAAAAAATATGGGTTTACAGAAGATATGGTAAATGCTATAAAGTGGCACACAACAGGAAGAAAAAATATGAGTATGTTAGAAAAGATTATATATGTAGCTGATAAGACCGAGGAAAATAGAAAAGGGACAAGGTTCAATTTAGAAAAAAGTAGGGAATTATCTACACAAAATATTGATGAAACTCTTATATTTTTAATGAACGAATTTATTACATATAATGTAAAAAATGAATGGTTAATTCATCCAGAAACAATAAAAGCTAGAAATGATTTATTGTTAAATGAAGGTAAAATACATAAAAATTGAAAAAAACCTATTTTAAAATATATTTTTATGTGATATAATGTTGGCACCATGAATGTGGAGGATGTTAAATGATTTTCAAAGACTATTACAAAATACTTAATTTAGAATCTAGTAAGATAACTCCTCAAGAATTAAAAATAGCATATAGGGAAGCTGCAAAGAAGTATCATCCAGATATCAATATTAACGACCAATTTGCAGAAGAACGATTTAAAGATATAAACGAAGCATATAGGGTGTTGTCAAATTCTACTTCTAAACGAAAGTATGACAGAATATGGAATAATAACGTGGGAAAAAAGAAGAAGTATGAAGAGAGCCAAAGGAAGAATGGCTCAAAATTTTCCGAATTTTTCACAATGTTTTTTGGAAATATTGTCGGTGAGGAGGAAAAATCCGACAATAAAGTAAAGAAAAAAATTCCTATAAGAGGAGAGAATGTAGAAACAGAAATTAATATGTCAATAGAGGAAACATATTACGGTTCAGAAAAGAAAATTTCTCTTAGGACTCTAAAAGGGAAGATGAAGACTTTTGTAGTAAAAGTCCCAGCAGGTATTAGGAATCAAGAAAAGATTAGATTGATTGGCCAAGGAAAAGCTGGAATAAATGGTGGTAAAAACGGAGATTTATTTATAAAAGTAAATATTCAAAATAGTAAAAGGTTTAGGTTAGAAGGAATAGATTTATACACAGATTTACGATTAACCCCATGGGAAGCTGCCTTAGGCACAAGAGCTACTATAGATACAATAGACGACACTGCTTCTGTCTATGTACCAAAGGGAATTGAAAGTGGAGAAAAAGTCAGAATTCAAGGAAAAGGATACAAAGACGGAAAAGGTGGAAGAGGAGACCTAATAGCTGAAGTAAAAATAATAGTACCAAAAGAATTAACGACAGAGGAAGAAAAGTTATACAAAGAATTAGAACAAATATCTAGCTTTAATCCAAGGAAAAGAGCGAATTAACATAATAACTTAAAATTGGTTGACAAAAACTTACAAATTAGGTATAATTAAACATAGTAGTGTTACAAAAGACAAACTATGTATATAGAAAATCGTAGAAGTGTGGGGTGTATAAATTATGTACAGTTGGGAAGGAAAACATTTTAGTATAATGGATCCAAATAACGTAAGTACAGTAGTATATCAAATAAATGAAACTTTAAAAGAAGATTTAGAAAAATCACCAAAGTATACAGTAACAAGATTGGACTATACAGAAGAAATGTATGGTGACAAGAAGAAGAAAACATTTTATGTTGATGACCCTTCTGATGACAAAGATGAACTTGTTATATTATCATTTGGTAAAGATAGAGTAGTAATTAATATGGCAATACTGCAAGGTGACAAGATAACAATTTCTAAAAAACCAACGCCATTAAAATTTAATACTCTTTATTCAGATACAGAAAAAGAATATAAAGAATTTAAGTACACACCAAGTTTTAAAAGACAAATTTCAATTATAGACCCAGAAACAACAGAAGAAGTAAAGCCTATGGTATATTTTGATGAAGAGGCTAACGAAGTTAGAGGTAAATGTAAACTTAAAGCAAATAAACCTTATTTTGCTTTCGAAATAAAAGATAAAAAAGATTAAAGGAGAGGGGAGTTCTAATGAACAAAACAGATAGTTTATCTGAAAAATCTTGCAATTCAATATTCTTTGAAGATGAGGCAAAAGTACTTACTTTTGCATGTATTACTACAGAAAATGTAAAAGATTTTCCTTTATTATTAGGAGAAGTGGGAACAAATAAAGTTGTAGCCCCAGAAAATGCAGAGGAATCAAAATATCTTGTAGTAGAAGGAAAAAAACTAAGTAAACAACTATATAGAATAACCACTAAAGAAGTTGCAGAAACAAGAATAGCAAGAGGAAGAAGTGTAACTAAACAAAAACTTGAAGATAAAGCTAAAGAGGCAAAAGAAGACGATTCTTCAAGATAATATCACAAAAGATAGGGATGAAATAAATGAATTATAAGTTACAGGGTATGTTAGAAAATGGCAAAAAGAAAATAATAATATTTGCAATATTATGGTTAGTAATTATAATCCTAGGAGTTGCTCCATTTTCTGCTTCTGCTACAGAGGCAGTGCAATCAGGTGCATTTAATTTCGAAATTTTTTTCGAGCAATTAGGAAAATATATCACTAGCCCTTTTTCTAGTTTTGGAGTTGTATTTGGAGCTACATATATAGGAACATTTGGTAAGAGTATTCTATATTTTACAATATTCTATTTAGCAGCTGTAATAGTTGGATTACTAAAAGCAGCACCTAAAAATGAATATACAGATATAGAGCATGGTTCTAGTGGATGGGCAGAACATGGCGAGCAATATAAAGTTTTAAGCAAAAAAAGTGGTATTGTACTAGCAGAAGATAATTATTTACCATTAAATAAAATGGGAAATATAAACGTGTTGGTTGTTGGACGGTTCAGGTTCTGGTAAATCTGCATCATATTCTATACCAAACGCACACCAATGTTTAGGTTCATACATATTTACAGATCCAAAAGGAGAATTATACGATAGAACAGCAGGATATTTAAAATCTAAAGGTTATAAAGTAAGAGTATTAAATTTAGTTAATCCAGAGTGTAGTGATGGGTATAACCCATTAGCACATATAAGAAATGAAATAGATGTTGATATTATTGCAAATACCATCGTTAAAGGACAAAGCGGGGAAAAAGCATCAGACCCATTCTGGGATGATATGGCAGAAATCTTATTAAAAGCTTTAATTTGGTATTTAATATCAACAAGACCACCAGAAGAGCAAAACTTAGCAAGCTGTGCAGAGCTTGTAAGGGCTGCAAATGATAGTGGTGGTACAAGTTTGTTAGGTGATTTAATTAATCAATTGGATTATACACACCCAGCAAGAAAGAACTATAAATCAATCGAAATAGCACCAGAAAAAACAAGAGGTTCTATTTTAAGTACATTACAATCTAGATTAGGTAAGTTCGATAGTAAAGATATAGCAGATCTAACATCGTCAGATACAATAAATTTTGAAGAAATTGGACAAGAAAAAACTGCTGTATATGTAGTTTCTTCAGATACACATACAACATATAATTTCTTACTTACAATTTTCTTTTCACAGATGATTCAACAATTATATGATTATGCAGATAAAGCTGGTGGTAAATTACCAGAAAAAACATTTTTCATACTAGATGAGTTTGCAAACATTGGTCAAATACCAGATTTTGATAAAAAGATATCTACATCAAGAAGTAGAGGTATTTCATTCAGTGTTATCTTACAAAACTTAGACCAATTAGAGGCTGTTTACGAGAAGTCATACGAAACTATAATTGGTAACTGTGATACACACGTATTCTTAGGAAGTAACTCTACAAAAACATTGGAATATTTCTCTAAAGCGTTGGGAGAAAAAACAATTTCAAGAGATAGTCATTCAACCAACCGTGACAAAGGTGGTTGGAAATCTGGTTCAAGTGATTCTGACCAAATAATGGGTAGAGCATTACTTACACCAGATGAGTTAAGAAGATTTGACAATGATATGTGTATTATATTTGTTAAAGGTGTAAGACCTGTTAAAGCAAATAAATTCTATTATTTTAGACATCCAATGGGAAAAGAAATGGCTAGATTAGAAATAAGCCATAATGATGCAGAAGTAGGAGAAAGAGGAGAATGGAGAATATTTAACCCAGCAAATCCTTATTCAGCAAGTTCAGAAACAAAAGCTCAGGATTTAAAAGTAGAATCTTTAGACGACTTGTTTGCTGATGATGAACCAAGTGAACCTAAAAATAATACTGAAGATGTAACAGCAGGTTCTACAAGTAGTGGAGTAGACCAAAACTTAAATACAGTAGATGCTCCAAAGCCAAAGTCTAAGCCTATGGAAATACCATTAGAGGATAATGACGAAGAAGTAAATAATTTGGATTTAGAAAAAGCATTAGAAGCAAAATTTGATGAGTTATTTGGAGCAGATGATGATTAAAATATGTTAAGGGGGGTAGTAAAAACTACTCCTTTTTTGTACTTTAAAAAGTATAAATTATAATTGTATATATAGTCGAAATATAGTATAATATATGTGCATTTTATATATTATCAAAGGAGAATAAATTGGAGACAACAGATTTAAAAGTAGTAGAAAACAAAGAAAATTTAAAAGTAGGAACAGTTTTAGGAATAGTTTTTATAAGCTTTATAATAATCTTTTTTATCTTATTTTTAGGTATAACACTTTATATATCTTCAAGTGATAAGATTATAACTGGTATTTATGTAAAAGGTGTTGAGGTAGCTAGCTTAACAAAGGAGCAAGCAATAGAAAAAGTAACTAATGAGTTTAATAATGTATTGCCAAACAATTTAACAGTAATTCATGGTGAATATGAAACCCAATTAAATTTAGAAGATTTAGGTGCAAACCTAAATATCGAAGATGCAGTAAATAGAGCGTATAACATTGGAAGAGATAGCAATATTTTTAAGAATATGGGTACAATAATAAAAAATTTAGTTTCTGCTAATGATTTAGAGCTTAATGTTACAGTAAATACAGAACAATGTACAGCAATTCTTAACGATATATCAACAAAATTGCCAGACACCGTTGTACAAAGTAGTTATTACGTAGAAGGAAATAAATTAATTATTACTAGGGGTAAAACTGGTAATATAGTAGATGTAACCCCATCGATAGAAAATATAAAAAATAAAATTCAAGATTTGTCATATGCAAGTAGTAAAATAGAGCTTGTAACAGTTTCAAAAGAGCCTGATGCAATAGATATAGACAAAATTCATAATGAGATATACAAAGAACCTGTTAATGCTTATTATACAACAAATCCATATGTGGTATATCCACACGAAAATGGTGTAGATTTTAATATATCTGTTGACGAAGCAAAAGCTATGTTAAATGATGTTAAAGATGAATATGAGATTCCATTAAAATATACTGCACCAAGTGTAACAACAAATATGATTGGAACAGAAGCTTTTCCAGATTTACTTGCAAAATTTTCTACAAATTATAATGCAAGGGATACAGATAGGACAACAAATTTAAGACTAGCAGCAGAAAAAATAAATGGGACAGTTTTAATGCCAGGTGAAACATTTTCATATAATACTGTTGTTGGAGAAAGAACTATAGCTGCAGGATATAAAGAAGCAGCTATGTATCAGAATGGTGAGGTTGTTGATGGTCTTGGGGGAGGAATCTGCCAAATATCTACAACATTATATAATGCTGTGTTGTATTCAAATTTAGAAATAGTAGAAAGAAGAAATCACCAATTCGTACCATCATATGCCAAAGCAGGTAGAGATGCCACAGTTGTATATGGTTCAATAGATTTTAAATTTAAAAATACAAGAAATTATCCAGTAAAAATATTATGCACAGTAAGTGGTGGAGTCGCAAAATGTGAAATTTATGGTTTAAAAGAAAATCCAGATTACGATGTAGAAATTACATCAAGAGTTACTGAAACTACAGCTACAAGTATAAAATCAGAAACATATAAAACAGTAAGACAAAATGGACAAGTAATAAGTTCAGAAAGAATAAATAAAGACACATATAAAAGACACTAATAAATAGGGATTTGGGGACGTTCCTTTTTCCCTCTATTTTATATTTTACAATAGTTATTAAAAACAGGGATTTTAGCACCGTCCCTAAAACACTATAGGAGGATAAAATGTATTTAATTGTAGGATTGGGAAATCCAGAAGGAGAATATTCAAACACAAGGCATAATATGGGGTTTGATGCAATAAACCATTTAAGCCAGAAAATTAATATAACTGTTACAAAAGAGAAATTTAAAGCATTATATGGCGATGGAATGATAAATAATGAAAAAGTAATTTTATTAAAGCCCCAAACATATATGAACTTAAGTGGAGAAGCTATTATTAAATTTAAGGATTTTTATAAAATTCCAGCAGAAAATATAATAGTGATATATGATGATATAGATGTAGATGTTGGTAAAATTAAAATTAGAAAAAAGGGTGGACCGGGTACTCACAATGGAATGAAGTCAGTTGTAGAAGAGCTACAAACAGAAGACTTCCCACGAATTAGAGTAGGAATTGGAAAACCAATGTTTAAGGAAATGATGATAGGGTATGTGCTTCAAAAATTACAAGGTGAAGAGCGTGACATATTAAATGACTCAACTAAAAAAGCTGCAGATGCAGTATGTGATATTATAACTTATGGAATAGATAAAGCAATGAATATGTATAATTAAATTTGCTTAAACTATTATTATTAAGAAAGGGAAAAAATGCAAGAAATAAGAATAAAAGTTGATACTAATGAAAAAGTTGCGACTTTAATAGAAGATTATAAAATAGTAGAAAGGTATATTATTAAGAATCAAGACAACATAGAAGGAAATATATATAGTGGCATTATAAAAAATATAGTTCCAGGAATAAAAGCAGCTTTTATTGATATTGGTAAAGAAAAAAATGCTTTTATACATTTTGAAGATTTGAACAAAATCAATGAAGAAATTAAATTAAATAAAAAAATATTAGTACAAGTTCAAAAAAATCCAATTAAACAAAAAGGAGCTAAATTAACAGCCAATATAAAACTAACAGGAAGACAAATTGTTTTAATGCCAAAAACAAATTTTATAACTATTTCTAGAAAAATAGAAGCTGAAGCCCAAAAACAAAGGCTAAAAGAATCAGTAGAAAAATATATTCCTACTGGTTTTGGGGCAATTATAAGAACAAGTTGTATTTCTGCGACAGAAGAAGAAATCAGCCAAGACATACAAAGGTTAGTAAATAGATGGAACAATATACAAAAAGATATGCTAGAGAATGAAAGTGATTTGCCATGTTTAATAGAAGAAAATAATGATATTATTAAGTCTTTAATTCTAGGAACAGCAGATGGTAATATGAATAGAATTGTAACTAATAATGAAATGTTTAATAAAGAAATAGAGAATTTTCTAGAAGCATATAATTTAGACAAAAATGTAAAAGTGGGCTATGAAAAAGATGTATTCGAAAAATATACTATGCAGAAAGAATTACAAGAATTAGAAAATAACAAAGTTTGGCTAAGATGTGGAGGATATATTGTAATAGACAAGACAGAGGCATTAACTGCTATAGATGTTAATTCTGGAAAATGTGTAGGTAAAGATAATTTGGAGGATACAATATTAAGAGTAAATACAGAAGCCGCGAAAGAAATTGCAAAACAGCTTAGATTACGCGATATTGGCGGAATAATTATAATAGATTTTATAGATATGCAAGAAGACATAAGCAAGACGAAGTTATTAAATTGTTTTGTAGAAGAAACTAAAAAAGATAGAGCTAAAGTACAAGTAGAGGGATTTTCAAAGTTAAATTTATTAGAACTTACACGAAAGCAAATGTATGGTAAAGAGTAGAAATTAATAGTAAACATAATTTTTGAACTTTAAGCCCCGTCCCTAAAGTTCAAAAGTTGGCAGAAGGGAGAAATAATGAAAGTAGGTTTTGTATCATTAGGTTGTTCTAAGAATTTGATAGATACTGAAATTGCAATAGGAATATTAAAAGAGCATGGAATGGAAATTGTAAATAATCCAGAAGATGCAGAAATGATAATTGTAAATACTTGCGGATTTATAGATCCTGCAAAAGAAGAAGCGATAAATACAATTTTAGAAATGGCAGAATATAAAAAGAAAAAATGTAAATATCTAATTGCTATGGGGTGTTTAGTTCAAAGATATACTGATGATTTAAAGAAAGCCTTACCAGAGGTTGATTTGTGGATTAGATTAGATAAATACGATAAGTTTTACACTGCTATTGAAGAGTTAATAAATAATAAAGTAGAAGATAATAAAAAATATGGAGAAATTAAAACTTATCCTAAAGAGCCACTTCCATTAGCTAGCAAAGAAGAATTTTTGGGAAGAGAAATTTCTACAGGAGAAAATTTCGCATATATAAAAATTGGTGAAGGGTGTAGTAACAGATGTACTTATTGTGCAATTCCTTTTATTAGAGGTCCTTTTGTAAGTAGACCAGAAGAAGATATTATAGAAGAAGCTAATTTATTAGCTAAAAAGGGTATAAAAGAATTAATTGTTATAGCCCAAGATACTACTAAATATGGTTTAGATTTATATAATGAACCAAGGCTTGCTAAACTTTTAAGAAAACTTTGTAAAATAGATGGAATAGAATGGATTAGATTTTTATATTCATATCCAGAAGGAATAGATGACGAACTAATAAAAGTTGTAAAGGAAGAAAGTAAAATTTGTAAATATTTTGATATTCCAATACAACATATTTCAAATTCTGTTTTAAAAAGAATGAATAGGAAGACAAGTAAGCAAAATATAGAAGATGTTATAACAAAAATAAGAACAAATATATCAAATGTGCAAATCAGAACAACTGTTATGGTTGGTTTCCCAGGCGAAACACAAGCTGATTTTGAAGAACTTTATGAGTTTGTAAAGAAAACAAAATTTGATAATTTAGGAGCATTTACTTATTCAAAAGAAGAGGGAACCCCAGCTGCTAGGTTAAAAGACCAAGTTCATCCAATGACCAAAAAAGCTAGATATAATAAAATAATGAAACTACAACAACAGGTTTCTAAAGACAACTTATTAATTTTAGTAGGAAAAGAAGAGAAAGTACTAATAGAAGGTATAACATTTGACGAAAAATATTATGTTGGAAGAACAAGTTACCAAGTTCCAGATATAGATGGAATTACATATATAAAAAGTGATAAAGAATTAACTATAGGTGATTTTGTAAATTGTACTATAGCTAAGTCTAAAGAATATGATTTAATAGCAAAGATATAATAAAGATATTTTGGCAAATATTTCTTTAAGTGGTCATAAATTAATAGAAAAGGAACGAGTTGTTATAACCCGTTCCTTTAGTTTTATGTATTAGTAATTTTCTGCATTTACCTCGAAGAATGATTGAGGATGATTGCAAACTGGACAAACTTTTGGAGCTTCTGTTCCAACAACTATATGTCCACAGTTTCTGCATTTCCAAACAACGATGCTTCCTTTTTTGAAAACTTCACCGTCTTTTACATTTTCTAATAATTTTCTATATCTTTCTTCGTGATGTTTTTCTACTTCACCAATAGCTCTGAATTTTGCAGCTATTTCTTTAAATCCTTCTTCTTCTGCTTCTTCAGCAAACTTTTTGTACATATCTGTCCATTCATAGTTTTCACCAGCAGCTGCATCTGCTAAGTTTTGCATTGTATCACCAATACCATTTAAGTATTTAAAGTGAATTTTTGCATGCTCTTTTTCATTTTCTGCAGTTTCTAAAAATAGTGCTGCTATTTGTTCGTATCCTTCTTTTTTTGCTACACTTGCAAAATACGTATATTTATTTCTTGCTTCTGATTCTCCTGCAAAAGCAGCTTTTAAATTTGCTTCTGTTTTTGATCCTTTTAATTCCATAATATCCCTCCCGTTATTTAACTTGTTACTATATAATATATCAAAAAATTGGACAAGTCAAGGAAAGGAATAGCATATAAAATGTCGAAAAAACTGCGCTATAAGATATATCAATAAAAATTTGAGATAAATATTGTTAATTTTTTATTTAAAGAATATAATTGTAAAAATTAAATATTAATCATAAAATGTGAGGTGGATTTTATGAAAATTTTTATAGTTTGTAGTAAAAGCTTTTACACAAAGGTAGAATATATTAAACAAGAATTAGAGGAAAAAGGACACACTATTATTGTTCCTAACTTATATGAAGAAAGAGCAAAAGAAGTAGAGCCAGAATCTACAGCGTGGAGGTTTGGACAAACAGAGCATATAAAATTTAAAAAGAATATGTATAAAATGAGTAGAGAAAAAATAAAAAATGTAGATGCTCTATTAGTATTAAATTTCGATAAAGAAAATAAGAAAAATTATATAGGTGGGGCTACTTTTTTAGAAATGCATAATGCATTTTTAGAAAACAAAAAGATTTATTTATTTAATGATATACCACAAGGAGATTTATATGATGAAATTCATGGCTTTGAGCCAACAATAATAAATGGAAATTTGGATTTAATAAAATAGAAGGAGTTAGGATATGTATTATTTTGATATTGGGTCATCAACGATAAAATTATATGAATATAAAAAGGAATTAAGTTTAATAGAAGAAAAATCTATCATGTTTAAAAGAGGATTTTCGGAAGATGGTATTCAAGAAGAAAATATAGAAAAAATGATGGCATTTATAAAAGAAGTTAAAGAAAAATATAATTTGGATAAAAACAATACAGAAATATATGCAACTGGAATATGGAGAAAAATTCCAAATGAGCAGTTAGCAAATATAGAAGCAAGATTTAATGAATTAGATTTAGAATTTAATGTTATATCACATGATAAAGAGAATTATTATTTTGAAAAAGCTATGCAGGGAACATATAATAATAGAATTATGATGGTAAATATGGGTGGTAAAACTACAGAATTAGTAATATTTGATAATGATACAGTAGAAAATAGAGTTAATTTAACAGTGGGAGTATCTGATGTTTTTGATAAATATCCAAATATTAATGAATTAGATTCTGGAATATCAAAAGAAGAAGTTATTAATTATTTAGAAAATTTAATTTCAGAAGATATTAATTTTAATTGTGACATTGCAATACATACAGGTGGAGAATTAAGATTTCAAAAGTTAGTAAAATATAATTTGCAACCTAATAAGTTCTTTGATGATGGTATTCACAAAGTATATGTTACATATGAAGATTTCGATAAGAAAAATGAGGAGTTACTTAACAAAACTACTTTAGATGAGTTAAGAAGTTTAATGCCTACAAATCCAGATTGGATGAATGGTGCAAAGGCAGGAATAATGTTAGGTGAAGCTATATTTAGAAAGGCTAATATAAAAAATATTATTCCATCAGATTTAAATTTAATAAATGGTGTGATAAAGGAAAAATAGGAATTTGTATCGGGATTTGGGAACGTTCCTTTTTTCCCTTTTCGGGATTATAGGAACATCCTCAAATCCTGGAGCCCCCAAATCCCGAATTTCCTAAATTAGTAAATTAATTAGATTATATGTTTGTGTAGTTATAAAACATATTATAATTCCGCACAAGGTAGGAAGAAGAAAAGAAACAATAGTCCATTTTATACTTTTTGTTTCTTTTTTTATTGTGAGCAAAGTAGTACCGCAAGGAAAATGCAATAATGTAAATATCATTACATTAATGGCGGTAAGTAGTGTCCATCCATTTGTGGTTAAAATATTTCCAATTACAGCAACATTTTCGATATCTATTAATTCTTTGTTTTTTAAATATCCCATTAAAATTATTGGGAGTACAATTTCGTTTGCAGGAATACCTAAGATAAATCCTGTTAAAATATATCCATCTAAGCCTATTATTTTTGCAAATGGATTTAAAGTGGTTGCAATAAAATCTAATATGGATACTCCAGCAATATTAATATTAGAAAATAACCATATTACAATTCCAGCAGGTGCTGCTATTGAAATAGATTTAGCTAATACAAATAGAGTTCTATCAAATAAGGAACGAATTAATATTTTGCCAATTTGTGGAGTTCTATATGGTGGTAGCTCTAAAGTGAAAGATGATGGAAGTCCTTTTAATATAGTTTTAGATAGTATTTTTGAAACTAATAATGTTAATAAAATTCCTAATAAAACTACTAGCATAACTACTACTGCAGCAACTAATCCAGAAAATATACCTGCTATAGAACCTGAAATAAATATTGTTGCCACAGTAATTAAAAATGGAAATCTTCCATTACAGGGAACGAAACAATTTGTTAGTATCGCAATTAATTTTTCTCTTGGAGAGTTTATTATTCTTGTTCCAACAACTGCTGCAGCGTTACAACCAAACCCCATACACATAGTAAGTGCCTGTTTACCAGAAGTACACGCACATTTAAAACACCTATCCAAATTAAAAGCAATTCTAGGTAAAAATCCTAAGTCCTCCAGAATAGTAAATAGAGGAAAGAATATAGCCATAGGAGGAAGCATAACAGAAATAACCCATGTAACAGTTTGATAAACTCCATTTACAAGTAGGCTTGTAAGCCAGGTAGGAGAATGTACATATTCAAAGAAAACTAAAATTTTCTCTTTTAAGCTAGCAAAAAAATCTGATAAAAGTTGGGAAGGATAATTTGCTCCAACTATTGTAATCCAAAATAATAAACAAAGAAAAAGCAGCATTATTGGAATTCCGAATTTTTTGGAAGTTAATATTTTATCTATTTTTATTGTTCGTTTTGTATAATTAACTTCTTTATATGTACAAACAGCATTAGTAATATTTTCGCATTGCTTTAGAATACTAGTTAATAAAAAATTTTCTATATTAGAAGTATTTATATCATTTCGGGCAAGTAAACAGCTAATTTCATCCAATTTTGTATTTATATTAGGTGTATTTAAATTAACTTGAAAATTATTAGAAATTGAGGAAAGCAACCTTTCGTTATTACATATTAATTTTAACGAAATCCATCTAGAAAGAGGAAAAGGAATATCTATCTCAGGCGAAAGTAAAGCTATGCTGTCTTCTATGATTGGAATATATTTGATAATCTTAGGTATAGGAGAAATTTTGCCAGAGCAAACATTAGTAATCTCGTTTTTTAGATTAACTAATGTTTTTTTATTTTTCCCAATTGTACCTACTACTGGTACGCCTAATAGAATAGCTAATTTTTTAAAATCTATAGCTATTCCTTTTTTCTTTGCCTCATCTAATAAGTTTACACAAACTATTATGTTAGATGTAATTTCCATTATTTGAAACACTAAGTTTAGATTTCGTTCTAAAGAAGTTGCATCAACAACAATTACTATAGCATCAAGCTTCTCAAAGCAAATAAAATTTCTAGCAATTTCTTCTTCCTCAGAATTAGACATTAAAGAATAGGTTCCTGGAATATCAACAATACTAAAATTGTCATTATTAAAGTTATAATGCCCTTCGCAATTACCAACTGTTTTTCCAGTCCAATTACCAGTATGCTGTTTCATTCCAGTTAAACTATTAAAAATTGTGGATTTGCCAACATTGGGATTTCCAACAAGTGCAACTTTATAAGAAGACATAAAATCACCTCTGTATTTAATAATATGAAGAGTTTATTTATATAGTTACAATAATTTTTCGTGTATCTTCGCTTCTGAGTGCGATTATAGTTCCCCTTATTAAGTATGCAGTAGGATCTTTAAAAGGACTTCTAAATACAGGTGTAATCTTAGAATTTTCTATAATTCCTAAATCAAACAATCTTCTTTTTATAAGCTGATTGCAATTTATATCTATAATTTTAGAAGTTTTGCCTATTTTTACTGTATCTAATGAGCAAAAATTCATAGTAATTCACCACCAATAAATGTAATAAGTAAAATTGACTATGACCAAATATATAAAGATATATTTTTTAATGGTAACATAATCTGTTATTTTATAATATGCAAGAAATTAGAGTATTGACAAATAAAAATATTAATATAAAATATGAAAAGTAAAGGAATAATAAAGGAGAGATTAATATGGCAAAAAGATTAAGAGGATTTGAAATAGCAAAAGGATGGGAAGATAAGGACATACATATTCCAGTAAGAAAAACAAAACATGCGGCTGCATATGATGTAGAAGCAGCAGAAGATGTTGTTATACCTGCATACAAACCAGGAATAAAACCAACTTTAATTCCAACAGGGTTAAAAGCATATTGCCAAGATGATGAATGGTATATGTTAGCAAACAGAAGTAGCGGGCCTAAAAAAGGATTTGTAATGGCAAATAGTATAGGTATAATAGATGCAGATTATTATGAAAATGAATCTAATGATGGACATTTTTATTTTCAATATTTTAATTTCCAAGACCATGATATCGAGGTAAAAAAAGGAGATGTAATTGGGCAAGTTATATTCCAAAAATTTTTAACAACAGATGATGATGTAGCAGAAGGAACAAGAGTAGGAGGATTTGGTTCTACAGATAAGAAATAGGAATTCGAATAAGTAGTAGAGAATCCAAAAACACAACAAAAAATATATAAGCCTTAAAAGGCTGAATTACTAACGGTTTCAGTGATTTTAAGGCTAAAAAACCATTACCAAAAGTTTTGACTTTTGGTAATTTTTGTAGTATAATAAGAGTGTTGATAATTGAATAGACATTGAAAGGAGTGACTTGCATGTTTAATGTAGGCGATAAAATTGTTTACCCTATGCATGGGGCAGGAGTAATAGATGCAATAGAAGAAAAGGATATCTTAGGGGAGAAGCAAGCGTACTATATACTAAAGATGCCAGGTGAAGTTAAAGTAATGGTGCCAACAGCTAAAGCAGAAGAAATAGGGGTAAGAAGCATTATAGATAAAAGCAGTGCCGAAAAAGTATTCAGAGTTTTAGAGTCAGACGAAACAGAAATGTCTATGAACTGGAACAAGCGTTATAGAGATAATATGGATAAAATGAAAAGTGGAGACATATATAAAGTTGCAGACGTTGTTAGAAACTTAAGTTTTAAACAAAAAGAAAAAGGTTTATCTACAGGCGAAAAGAAAATGCTAAATAATGCAAAGCAAATTTTAGTAAGCGAACTTGTACTAACAGAACATGCTACACAAGACGAAATAGAGCAAATGGTTGATAGTAAAATTTCAACATCATATGAAGAATATAAAGTAGACTCAAATATTTCTGCATCAGATATAAGCAGTGATATTGTAAGCAAATTTATACCATTTAATTCAGATGATATAAATAAAAAAGCATCTAATGATTAATACTTAGTGAGAAAGAAATTTTAATTTCTTTCTTTTATTGTCTGTATAGCTAACAATGAAAAATGTAATTGGTGTATTTAAATTATGAATGTAAACACACCAATTATATTTTAATCAAAAGATAACTCTTGTAAAAATTAGGCGAAGCCAATTTTAATTTGACAGGAGTTAATTTTTTGCAAAAATTTCCTTCTAAAAATATAGTTTTGTATACATAAAAGAAGGATTTATTGTTAAGTTGTCGAATATTAATTTATAGGGGAATTTTGCGCAATAATGCAAAAAAACGAAAAAAACATTTACAAAATAAGGAAAAAGTAGATAGCAAAGTTCTTTGTAAAAGAAAGGTAGGAAAATGATACGATATAGTGATGAACTTATAGATGAAATAAAAAACAATAATGATATTGTAGACGTTGTATCACAATATGTACATTTAAAAAGAAGTGGAAGAAATTATTTTGGATTATGTCCATTTCACAACGAGAAATCACCTTCTTTTGCAGTTTCTCCAGATAAGCAAATATTTCATTGTTTTGGTTGTGGTGTTGGAGGTAATGTAATTCACTTTATAAGTAAAATAGAAGGAATTAATTTTAGAGAAAGTATAGAATTACTTGCAGAACGTGCAAATATAACATTACCAAAATTAGAAAGTATTGGCGATAATAAAACTCAAGAATTAAAAGACAAAATATATCAAATAAATAAAGAAGCAGCATATTTTTATCATGAGAATTTGTACAAGCCAACAGCTAAACCTGCGCAAGAATATGTTAAAAAAAGAAAATTAAATAATGCAACATTAAAAGAGTTCTTAATTGGTTATTCAGGTAATTTTAATGAATTATATAATTTCCTAAAAAGCAAAGGCTTTTCTGATGAAGCAATCTTAGCTTCAGATTTGGTAAATAGGAATGACCGAGGTCAATTTATAGACAGATTTAGGCACAGATTAATGTTTCCTATACAAGATGTAAGGGGAAGAATTATAGCTTTTGGTGGTAGAGTTTTAGATGATTCTAAACCTAAGTATATAAATTCACCAGAAAATTTAGTATATAGTAAAGGTAGACATTTATTTGGTCTATATAATGCAAAAAAACATGATACAAAAAAAATCTTAATAGTAGAAGGATATATGGATGTTATATCATTACATCAAAGAGGCATAACAAATGTGGTAGCTTCTTTAGGTACAGCAATGACAGAGGCACAAGGAAGGCTCTTAAGACGAAGTTCGGAGCAAATTATATTAGGTTATGATGCTGATGGTGCTGGGCAAGAAGCTATAGTAAGAGGTTTAGATATATTAAGAAATTTAGGCTGTGATGTTAGAGTTTTACAAATTTCTGGAGCAAAAGACCCAGATGAATATGTTACAAAATATGGGCCAGAAAGACTAAAAAAATGTATTGATGATGCAATATCTTTAGTAGAGTTTAAAGTTAGAGTTTTAAAAAGAACATTAAATCTTGACAATACTGCGGACAAAATAAAATTCTTAAATGAAGTTGCAAAAATATTAGCAAGAGTCGAAAACAGTATGGAACAAGAAATATATATAGAAAAAATTTCAAAAGATTATGATATTTCTAAAGAAGCATTATATTCGGAAATTAAAAAAATATTATATCCTAAAAATGCTAGTTCTAAAATTCTAGAAAAAAGAAATACTCAGTATAACATAGTAAAAAAAGAAGATACTAAAATTAGTGAGGCAAGATTAAAAAGGGAAAATACAATAATTGCAATGTTGCTTATGTCTAATGCAAATGTATATTCTAAAATAAAAAACAAGATAAAGCCTGAAGATTTTAAGTATGAAAAAAATAAAAAGATTTTAGAAAGAGTTTATGCAGAATATGAAAAGGGTATTACAGAAATATATGATGTTTTAAGTTTGTTCGAGGATGAAGATATTATAAATCACATAACAGAAATTATGGCAAAAGATTATGGTATTACAGATATAGACAAAGGAATAGATGATATTTTAAATACATATGAAAGAGAAAACTTAAAAGAAAAACGAGATGAAATATTAAAATCTTTAGAAGATTCTGAACTTGATAATGAAAGTAAGTTAGCACTTGAAAGAGAATTAAATGACATAATTATTAAACTTGCGAAATAACTAGGAGGTTATAATGAAAAAGATAGAAGGACAAGAAGAAATAACAGAAAAAAATGATGCTCAAGAAATCGAAAGAGCAGAAACAGAAAAAAAGGTAAAAAGAATATTAGATTTTGCAAAGAAGAATAAAAAAATAACTTATGGGGATTTAGCAGCTGAGTTAGACGATTTATCAACAGAACAGATGGAAAGAGTATTTGATGCTTTGGAAAAAATGGGTGTTGATATTGGTAAAGATGACGATTTAGACGAAGAAGGTCCTGACGAAGAAGATTTACAAGAAGTAGAAGATTTAAAATTAGATGAAATTGATGTTGCTGGTTACGAGAGTAGTAATATTGATGACCCAGTTAGAATGTATTTAAGAGAAATAGGTAAGATACCACTTCTTACATATGAAGAAGAATTAGATTTAGCAAAAAAAGTTTTAGAGGGAGATGAAGAGGCTAAACAAAAATTAGCAGAGTCAAACTTAAGATTAGTTGTAAGTATTGCTAAAAAATATGTTGGAAGAGGAATGCTATTCTTAGATTTAATACAAGAAGGTAACATGGGTCTTATAAAAGCTGTTGAGAAGTTTGATTATACTAAAGGTTTTAAATTTAGTACTTATGCAACATGGTGGATAAGACAAGCTATTACAAGAGCGATAGCAGATCAAGCTAGAACTATAAGAATTCCAGTACACATGGTAGAAACAATTAATAAATTAATTCGTACTTCTAGACATTTATTACAACAGTTAGGTAGAGAGCCAACGCAAGAAGAAATTGCAGAAGAGATGGAAATGCCAGTTGAAAAGGTTATGGAAATCCAAAAGATTGCTCAAGACCCAGTTTCTTTAGAAACACCAATTGGTGAAGAAGATGATAGCCACTTAGGTGATTTTATAAAAGACGAAGATTCTCCAGAACCACAAGATTCTGCAGCATATACATTGTTAAAAGAGCAATTAGAAGAAGTTATGAGTACATTAACACCTAGAGAAGCTAAAGTATTAAAGCTAAGATTTGGATTGGAAGATGGAAAGGCTCGTACTTTGGAAGAAGTAGGAAAAGAATTTAAGGTAACTCGTGAAAGAATTAGACAAATTGAAGCAAAAGCGTTAAGAAAATTAAGACATCCAAGTAGAAGTAAAAAATTAAAAGATTATATGAGCTAAAATATAGAAAAGGAAAAATATAGCAATAAAAATTTATGTAAACGCCTTAAAAGGATTGACTTTAGGGCGTTTTTTTGCTATACTATATATATCTATGGAGATGAAATAAAAAGAGAGGTGAAAATCTTAGTATAGCTAAGATAATTAATTATGAGAAGTAAAGTTATTAGTAATAAAAGAAATATATTTGGAATTATAAAAGAAACTGTTTTTGGTAGTATGGCAGATTTTTTTAAAACATTAGGAAGTACAGAAGAAGACGAAATGCAAGAAGAAGCAGTTACAGCAGATGTAAAAGCTGGGGTAGCTAAAGTAGAAGCAACTACTTTAGACGATAAGAAAGATTATGTAGAAGCTCTAGCAGGAAAGTCTGTAAAATTTGGTGGATTAGATTCATATAAAAGAAAAGTAGATACAACAGAAGCTGTAAAAGCATACGAGAAAAAAGTTAAGAATAACCAAGAAAAAGTAGCAGATAAAGAACAAGAAAAAGGTGCTGCTAGAACAAGAGGAGCAAGATAAATTAAATTTAAATAAAAAACACATTAGGATGATTTCTAATGTGTTTTTTTGTTGTTAATTTTTACGTATATAACAAGGTTAAGTTACCTATGCTCGTGCAATTGCGAAGCAATCTGTACATGTGGCGAAGCCACTTTTCTTATATAATAAAAAAAATCCAGATTTTATCTGGATTTTTGGTAGCGAAGATGTGATTCGAACACATGACCCTTCGGGTATGAACCGAATGCTCTAGCCAACTGAGCTACTTCGCCATTTGCTGTAACAGATATTATTATAATAGCATATCCTTTTTTTGTCAATAGAAAAACCGAAAAAAAGATTTTGATTGTGAAGGTTAGTCAATAATATCCTCTATTCCACAAATCTTCTAATGTTTTTTTTAATGCATAATAAAAGTTAGCCAAAGTAATTAATATAATTTTAAAGTGTCCTCGATAACATATGAGACTGGTAGCATATCATCGTTATCAATATTAATCTTAAAATTAACTTCATTATTTTCATTTTTAAAGAGACAATACCTATGTATATGTAAAGTCATTTCATTTTTCTGGATTATTTAGTATAGAGATACTAGCTAATGTATCACCTAATTGTGTGAAAAAGGCAGCTAATATTTCAATTTCCTTTTGAGTTTTATCTTTAGCTATTGTACAAGCTAGTATTGATATAAAAAGAACAAATTCACAAGAAGAATCCATAAAAAAACCTCCTAGTATATAATATGTATATATTAGAAAGTTTATAATAAATTACTCCTGAACAACTTGAAAAAACTAATTGTTAAATTAAGAAAAATGTGATAACATAACAAGAAGAATTAAGAAGAACTTAGGTACGAGGTTAAAAGTTCATTTGATTAACATAAAATTTAAATTTTAAACTCCCTCCCTAAAGTTCAAAAGGAGAGAAAAATGTCAGATTTTGTTCATTTACATATACATAGTGAGTTTAGTTTATTAGATGGTGCAAATAGAATAAAAGATTTGCCAGTAAGAGCAAAGGAACTTGGTATGAAAGCAATGGCAATAACAGATCATGGTGTTATGTATGGTGTTATTGACTTTTATAAAGCATGCAAAAAAGAAGGAATTAAACCAATAATTGGTTGTGAAGTATATGTAGCGTCAAGAACGAGATTTGATAAAGAAGCACAAGATAAAAAATATTATCATTTAATATTACTTGCTAAAAATAATAAGGGATATCAAAATTTAAGTAAATTAGTTTCTTTAGGCTTTACAGAAGGGTATTACTATAAACCACGTATAGACCTAGAAATACTAGAAAAATATCATGAAGGAATAATTTGTTTAAGTGGTTGTTTAGCAGGTGCAGTAAGTCAGGCAATATTAAATGGAAATATAGAAGAAGCAGAAAATGTTGCTAAGTGGCATCATAATGTGTTTGGAGAGGACTATTATTTAGAAATACAGAATAATGGTGTAAAAGAACAAGTAATGGTTAATCAAAAAATAATTCAAATTGCAAGAAGATTAAACATTCCAATTGTAGCAACCAATGATGCTCATTATTTAAAAAAGGAAGATGCATATAATCACGAAGTATTGCTTTGCATACAAACAGGAAAACGAATTACAGATGAAGACAGAATGAGATTTGAAACAGATGAATTATATGTAAAATCACCAGAGGAAATGTCAGAATATTTTAAGAATTTTCCAGATGCTATAGAAAACACAGTGAAAATAGCAGAAAAGTGTAATGTAGAGTTTGAATTTGGACATACAATTCTTCCTAATTATGATGTACCAGAAGAGTATGCTACACATTATGACTATTTTAAAAAATTATGTGATGATGGTATAAAGAAAAGATATGGTGAAAATCCATCTCAAGAAATTTTAGATAGGGCTGCATATGAACTTAAGATAATATCACAAATGGGATATGTAGATTACTATTTAATAGTTTGGGATTATATAAATTATGCAAAATCTGTGGGTATACCAGTAGGACCAGGACGTGGTTCTGGTGCAGGTTCAATTTTAGCATATGCAATAGGAATAACAGATATAGATCCTATGAAATATAATCTACTTTTTGAAAGATTTCTAAATCCAGAAAGAATTAGTATGCCCGATTTTGACGTAGACTTTTGCTATGAAAGAAGAGGGGAAGTAATAGATTATGTAGAAAGAAAATATGGTAAAGACCATGTTTCGCAGATTATTACTTTTGGAACAATGTCTGCTAGAATGGTAATTCGTGATGTCGGAAGGGCACTAGATATGCCATATGCTGAATGTGATAAATTAGCAAAAATGATACCAAACGAATTACATATAACTATAAAAAAGGCAATGGAGCAAAATAAAGAATTACGAGATTTATATGAATCAGATGATGAAATTCATAAAATGTTAGACATTGCTATGGCTTTAGAAGGTATGCCTAGACAGGCTTCTACACATGCTTGTGGTATAGTTATAACAAAAGAACCTGTAGATACATATGTGCCTTTATATGTAAGAGATGGACAGATATCAACACAATTTATAATGACAACATTGGAAGAGTTAGGACTTTTAAAAATGGACTTTTTAGGACTTAGAACACTTACAGTTATACAAGATGCCATAGATTTAGTAAAAGAAAATAGGGGAATTGATGTTGAATTTGATAAAGACATGAATGATCCTAAAGTATATAAATTATGGCAAAATGGTGAGTCTATAGGAATATTCCAGTTTGAAAGCCAAGGTATGACAAACTTTATGAAGGAATTAAAACCAGACTGTTTGGAAGATATTATAGCTGGAGTTTCATTATACAGACCTGGACCAATGGATCAAATACCAAGATATATAAGTAATAAAAAGAATCCAGATAATGCAGAATACACACATCCTTCTTTAATCCCTATTTTAAATGTAACATATGGATGTATGGTATACCAAGAACAAGTTATGCAAATAGTTCGTGACTTAGCAGGTTACTCATTAGGTAGAGCTGACTTAGTAAGACGTGCTATGGGTAAGAAAAAGCTAGATGTAATGGCTAAGGAAAGGGAATATTTTATACATGGGCAAGCAGACGAAAATGGAAATGTAGTGATTAAAGGATGTATAAGAAATGGCATAGATGAGGCATCTGCTAATAAAATATTTGACGAAATGGCAGAGTTTGCAAAATATGCATTTAATAAGAGCCATGCTGCTGCATATGCGGTAGTATCATATAGAACAGCATATTTAAAGGCATATTATCCAGAAGAATTTATGGCAGCTACACTAAATAGCTTTTTAGGAAATTTAGATAAAATTCCTATGTATATTGATGAATGTAAGAGATTAAATATAGATATTTTAAAACCAGATATTAACAAAAGTTTTACTAAATTTACTGTTGACAATGGAAAAATAAGATTTGGTTTGGGTAGTGTTAAAAATGTTGGAATTGCAGCGGTAAATGCAATAGTAAAAGAAAGAGAAGAAAATGGTAATTATGAAAGCTTTACAGATTTTTGTGAGAGAATGAAAAATGAAGCAGTAAACAAGAAATGTATAGAAAGTTTAATTAGAGCAGGAGCTTTTGATCAATTTGAACAAACAAGAGCAACTTTACTTGCATCATTTGAAAGTATATTAGATACAATTCAAGACACAAGTAGAAAAAGCTTTGCGGGTCAAGTTACAATGTTTGATTTAGCTGCACCAGAAGATAATGTAAATGAGCTTAAATATTCATTTAACGAACAGAAAGAATTTTCAGAGAAGGATTTGCTTTCTATGGAAAAAGAAATGCTTGGAATATATATATCTGGACATCCTTTAGAAAAGCTAAGAGAACAAATAGAAAGAGAAACAAATGTAAATTCTATGAAACTTAACGAACTTGCGAATTTACAATCTACTGTTTTAGATGAAGGAGAATTTATAGCTAGAAAAAATGAATATAAAGATGGACAATTTGTAAAATATGCTGGCATTATTACAAATGTAAAGAAAAAATATACTAAGAATAATACTATAATGGCATTTGTAACAGTTGAAGATTTGTATGGTACAGTAGAGATTATAGTTTTTGAAAATTGCTACCAAGAAGCATCTAAGTATTTAGTAGAAGAAAGTATTGTTATGGTAGAAGGTAGATTAAGTATTAGAGAGGATGACGAACCTAAGATTGTTGCAAGAACTATAAAGCCTTTCGGAGACAATACGCAAAAGATCCTTACAATAGATATAAACGGAATGGATGAACTACAGAAAGATAAACTAAGAGGACTTATAAGATTTTTCCATGGTGAAAGAAACAATATGCCAGTTCAGATAATGGAAGATGGAGACATAAAACCTTGCGGAGGAATATATTTAACAGACGAAATATTAAAAGAGTTTGAGGAAACTGTGGGTAAGGAAAGAATAGAAATATAGGGAAAGAAGGAAATATGAAAATTACATATTTCCTTCATTTTTTCATTATTTATGCATTATATTTGTGATAGGGAAAAAAGGAACGTCCTCGAATCCCGAAGGACGTACCAAATTCCGAAACTTATTATAATCTTATAACCATTCACCATATTTTTTAATATATCTATGTTTTGCAAATTGAGCAATTATACAATAAACGACTGGTGTAACGAAGATTAATGCCATAAATCTTAATGGGATTTCTACTAATCCAATTGCAGCTCCTAATGGTGTAAATGGAACTAAGATTGCAAGTAATGATACTATTATAGATGACATATATACTGGTTTTGCTGCATTACTTTGTATAAATGGAACTTTAGCAGTTCTAATAATATGCATTCCAAACAAGTTAGATATAATACCATAAGAAAACCATATTGTTTGGAATAATGCGGCATCATTAGGTCCTAATTTAAATACAAACCATAACATTGCAAATACAATTAAATCAAAACAAGAACTTAAAGGTCCCATTGCAATCATAAACTTTTGAATAGCTTTAATACTCCATTTTCTAGGGTTCTTTAAAGCTTCTTGATCAACATTATCAAAAGGTAATGTTAATTGTCCAATATCATATAAAAGACTTTGTACAAGTAATTGAATTGGAGTTATAGGGAAGAATGGTAACAAAATACTTGCAATTAAAACAGATGTAACTTCACCAAAGTTAAAACTTACAGCAAGTTTGATGTACTTTAATAAGTTTGAGAATGTTTTTCTTCCTTCTGTAACACCAGCTAATAATACATTTAAATCTTTTTCAAGCAAAATAATATCTGCAGTTTCTTTTGCAATATCAACAGCTGTATCTACAGAAACACCAACATCGGAATTAGTAAGAGAAGGTGTATCATTAATACCATCACCCATATATCCAACAACATTTCCACTAGTTCTTAAAAGACGAATAATTCTTGCTTTTTGAATAGGTGATAATTTAGCAAATACATTATACTTTCTTTTTAACAATCTAATTACACCATTATCAGGTAATTTATCAATTTCACTTCCAAGAATAATTTTATGTGTTTTTATTCCTACTTTTTTGCAAATACAATTTGTAACCTCTGCATTGTCTCCTGTTAAAACTATAACTCTAATACCTGCTTCGTTCATACGTTTTATTGCCATAGCTGCAGATTCTTTAGGAGGATCTAAGAAACCAATAAATCCTGTAAGAATCATATTAGATTCGTCACTTACATCAAAATTAGCTTTGCTAGTAACAACTTTTTCACAAACAGCAATAACTCTTAAACCATCTTTATTTAAATCTGTAGATATTTTTTTTATATTCTTTTTTATTTCTGGTGTAATATTAGAAACTTCATCTTTATAAGATACTTTTGTACAAATATTTAAAATTTCTTCTACAGCACCTTTTGTAATCATTTTTAAATGACTTGATTTATCTGTAACTATAACAGATAACATTCTTCTAGTAAAATCAAATGGAATTTCATCAACAACTGCATAGTCATCTTTTAAATGGTCTAAGCCATTTTCTAAGGCACGCGAAATAACTGCTTTATCTATATTTCCATCTAATCCAGTTTGATGATAGGAATTTAAAAAGGCATCTTCTAATACACCTATATCTTCGTTACCAAGTATATCTAAATATTTCTCTAGGACTATTTTATCTTCTGTTAAAGTTCCTGTTTTATCTGTACAAAAGACATTCATAGAACCAAAACTTTCAACAGAATCTAGTTTTTTAACAATGGTTTTCTTTTTAGACATTCTTACAGCACCTTTAGATAAACAAGAAGAAAGAATTACAGGAAGTAGTAAAGGTGTAATTCCGATTGCTATTGCAACAGAAAAAGTAAAAGCTACTAGTAAATCATGTTTCCAAGCATTAACTATAAATGTAAGTGGAATCATAAATAACATAAATTTAGTTAATAATTTACTTATATTTTCAATTCCTTTTTGAAATTCTGTCTTTGGTTTACCAGATGTAATTGTATGAGCAACTTTACCAAAATAAGTATCATCTGCAACTTTTACAACAACGCATTTGGCAGTGCCACTTATAACATTTGTTCCCATAAAACATATATTGTCTAAATCAGTTATGCTTTCTAATTCATCAATTGACTTTAATTCGGAATTTGGAACTTTTTTTATAGAGTCGGATTCTCCTGTAATAGAAGATTGTCCAACAAATAAGTCTTTTGATTCCAATATTCGTAAATCTGCAGGAACTAAATCCCCAGCAGATAGCGAAACAATATCACCTACAGTAAAGTCTTTAAAAGGAATTTTTTCTTTTTTACCATTTCTTATTACAGAACCTTTTGTTTCTACCATTTCTTTTAGTTTCTCTGCTGCTTGGTTAGAACGATATTCTTCGAAAAATTCAAGAAATGTACTAATAAGAACTAAACAAATAATAACGATTATATTTGCAGGATTTGGGATAGCAGGTAAAATAATATCTGTATAAATTAAAACAAGTGATATCCCTAAAAGTATGGCATTAAATGGACTAAATAAACTTTCAAAAAAGTAGTGATACCAACGTTTGGGCTTGGCTCCACTTATTTGGTTAGCACCATATTTTTTTTGATTTTCATCTACTTGAGAAGCTGTTAGTCCAGCCATATTTATATTATATTTATTTATAAAATCATTTTTGTTGCTTAGTGCTAAATCTCCATATTCTTTTTTAACATCAAATTCTTCGATCTTTTGTGACACTTTAATTTCCCCTTCCAAAATAATTATGTATTGATAATAAATTTATATTTGTATTTGGAATAGTAAATTATTTTTCTAATAGTATTTTACAGATATCTCTAGTTGAATATTTTTTTGCAAGCAATTTTGCATTAATTTTCATCTGTTTAAATTTTTCTGGATTATTAAGTAACGAGTGTAGAGTTTCATTAATATTCGTACTAGATTTTATCCATATTCCAACTCCTTTTTCTTCAAGAAATTCGGCATTTTGAAATTCCTGACCAGGAATTGGATTAATAACAATAATAGGAAGTCCAGAAGCTAAGCTTTCTGATGTAGTAAGTCCACCAGGTTTGGTTACAACTAAATCTGAAACACTCATAAGTTCTGGAACGTTATTTGTATATTCCATAATTTTTATGTCTCCTGACATATTAGAATTGTCAGCAAGTTCTTGAAACTTATTTTTCATTTTTATATTTTTACCAGATATAGCTACAATTTGAATATTATCAAAGTCATTTAATAATGAACTTAAAACTTTTAAAGTTTTGGTTTTACCAAGTCCAAATTCGCCACCACCAAAGAATAGTATGGTCTTTTTATTTTCTTTTAATCCAAATTGCTTTAAAATTTCTGCTCTATCAAAATTTAATAAAAACTTATTTGACAAAGGGATTCCTGTTGCAAATATTTTTTCTGCTGGTACTTTTTTCTTTATTAACTCTTCTTTCATTTTATTATGTGCAACAAAGAAATAATCAATACATTTTTTACCTACTAACCATTGGTCATGTGGTGCAAAATCGGTCATAATTGATGCTATCTTGCAATTTATTTTGTTATGCTTTTTTAAATAACTGCACATCTGGCTTGCAAAAGGATGTGTAGAAATTATTAAATCTGGCATATATTCTTGTAATAATGTATTTAATTTCCTAGCTAGTATTTTATTAGAGGTGCTAGTTAGCTCTGCTACTGGACCTCGTTGAGATGTATAATAAATAGTTCCCCATGCCCAAGGAGCTTTTTTTGCCATTTCCTTATATGCAGCAGTAGTCAGTTTTTCTAAACGGTTATTAACATATTTCATACAGTCAATTATTTCTGTTTCTATATCTGGATAATTATTTTTAATATAATCATTAATTGCATTTGCGGCAGATAAATGCCCACCACCATATGATGCATAAAAAATTAAAATCTTTTTCATTTTTTTCTCCTATAAAAATTTAATTTCAAGAAAATTCTACCATAAACTATTAAAAAATAATAGAAAAACTTGAATAAATTTGGAATTTTTACACAAAATATTTTAAAGAAAAATTTGGAGAAGATGATAGATTGGAGGAAGTAAATTGAAAAGGTATTATAAAATATTATTTCTAATGATAACAGTTTTATTACTTATAGTTTTAATAAATGTTATATCCAAAAACGATTCTAGTAATGTTTATGCAGCTTCTAGCAGTTCAGCGTCGGATTTACAATTAATGGCAAGAGCAATTAATGGTGAAGCAAGAGGAGAACCATACGAAGGACAAGTTGCAGTTGGAGCTGTTATTTTAAATAGAGTAAGAAGTTCAAGTTTTCCAAATACTATAGCAGGAGTTATTTATGAGCCAGGAGCATTTACAGCAGTAGCAGATGGACAGATAAATGTTCCTATTGCAGAAAATTCTACTGTATATAAAGCTGCACGAGATGCATTAAATGGTTGGGACCCAACAGGTGGAGCAATATATTATTTTAATCCGGATACAGCTACAAATAAATGGATATGGTCAAGACCACTTATAAAACAAATTGGAAAACACAGATTTTGTAAATAGGAGGATATAAAATGGGTTTAAAGGAAAAAGTTATAGACTGGAAAAACAGATTAAAAGATAGACATATGTTAACAATTATTGTTACTTTGATTGCAATAATAGCGATTCTTGCAATGGTAATTTATAAGAAACAAACAGAATATAGACAAGCATCAGAGAATTCATACAATCAAGCTTTTTATGAATTAGTAGATTATGTACAAAATGTAGAAAATTATTTGGGTAAATCTTTAATTTCTACAACACCAGAACACGGAGCAGAAACTTTGACAAAAGTTTGGAAAGAAGCAAATTTAGCACAAACATATCTATCACAATTACCAATAAGCAGTAACGAATTAGAAAACACATCAAAGTTTTTAAACCAAGTAAGTGATTATAGTTATTCACTATCAAGAAAAAACATAAATAATGAATCTCTAAGCCAAGAGGACTTGGATAATTTAAAAGAATTACATGAATACAGTGTAAATTTAGAAAATGTATTAAATCAATTATCAAACGATATTAACAATGGAAGAATAAAGTGGGGAGAACTTACTAAAAAGGGAAGTAGTGTATTTGCTCAACAAGTTAGCAATATTTCAAAAGATAGTTTTGGAAATATAGAACAAGAATTTCACGAATATGCAGGTTTAATTTATGATGGAGCTTTTTCTGAACATATTACAAAAGCAGAGAAAGTAGGTCTTACTGGTGAAGACATAGACGAAGAAGCTGCTAAGAATATTGCTATGGATTTTGTTGGCAGAGATCAGATTAAAGAAATTAATTCTAATGGTTTAGCAGAAAATGCTGATATTCCAACTTATGATTTTAATGTGAAATTAAATAATCAGGATGATTCTAATGAACTTACTATATCTATAACTAAAAAGGGTGGACATATCTTATTTAGCAATTTTAACAGAGATGTAGAAGTAGAAAATATAGATGATGAAACAGCAAATAAAATTGGTTTAGATTTCCTAAATTCGAAAGGGTATACTAATATGAAGAGAACTTATTATTTAAAAGAAGAGGGAGTTATGACAATAAATTATGCATATGTGCAAAATGATGTAACAATGTATCCTGATTTAATAAAATTAAAAGTAGCATTGGATAATGGAGATATTTTAGGGATAGAAACACAAGGATATTTGAATTCGCACACAGAAAGAAATATACCAGAAGTAAAAGTTTCAAAAGAAGATGCTAAGAAAACATTAAATAAAAATTTAGCGATAAAATCAGAAGGATTAGCAATTATTCCAACCGAATATAAAACAGAAATTCTTTGCTGGGAATTTAAAGGAAGAGTGGATGATACAGATTTCTTAGTATATATCAATGCAGAGACAGGTAAAGAGGAAGATATTTTAACAATAGTAAATACTCCAAATGGAACTTTAACTATGTAAATCTTTGAACTTTAGGGACGAGGTTAAAAGCTCATATAATTTGTTAACTTAGCATATATATTACTAAATAACGAGGATAATGTCTTAATAAAAAGATAATTAGACTATAATAGAAAAAAATAATAAAAAAAGAGTACTTAAATGGACGTAAAAGCCATTTTAAGTACTCTTTAAACATATGACAAGTTGACAATAACCCAAAATTAGCGTAAAATGAAAGAGAAGATTTATTAGAAATAAAAGGAGATTTTTTATGCTGAATAATAATAGATTTCTTGAGAAGATAACATCAAGAACAAAAATATATTTAGCAATTATAGCACTTCTATTAATTATTATATGTATAAATAAGCCTGTGTTTATAGCTCCAGGAATAATTTTATTCATATTAATAATTATTTATTCTTATTGGACAAATAGCAAGCGTAATGCAGAATTATCAAGACAGATTCAAAACTTGACTATGACAATGGATGGAACTGCTAAAAAGTCATTAATAAATTCACCTTTTCCATTAATAATTATAGAAACAACAGGTAATATCATTTGGAAAAGTTCTAAATTTGTTTATGAATTTGCAAATATAGATATAAACAATTATTTAATAGATATATTAGAAGAGATTGAAGAAGATATAGAGGCACAGCAAGATAAAAAACAAAAAACTATTACTAAAAAAGTTCAGATAGGTAATAAAATATATAGTGTTTTAGGTGAATATATTCGTTCAAAACAAAATGATAAGTCTGAATACATAACAATATTATATTTCTTGGATATAACACAAATTATGAAAGAAAAGAAAAAGTATGAGGATTCTAGAACTTGTGTTGGAATTTTAACTGTAGATAATTATGAAGAAATTATCCAAAGGATAGATGTAGAAAATAGACCACAAGTTATTGCTGAAATAGAAAAGGTAATTTACGACTGGGCAGCTTCTACTGGTGGAATTGTTGTTAAGAATGACAGAAATACATTTGTATATGTTTTTGAATATAAGTATTTAAAAGAAATTAAAGAAAATAAATTTGATATATTGGATCAAATTAAAGAAATAAATGTTGAAGCTGGCATCCAATTAACTTTAAGTATTGCAATATCAATAGATGGGGATACGAATTATGATAAATATAAAACAGCACTAGAAAGTATGGATATTGTTCTTGGAAGAGGTGGAGACCAAGCTGTTGTAAAAGAAAATGGAAAATATACATTCTTTGGTGGTAGAACTGAAGAAGTAGAAAAGAGAACAAAAGTAAAAGCAAGAACAGTTGCTCATGCTTTAGAAAATTTAATAAAAGAATCAGATAATATATTAATAATGGGTCATTCTAATGGAGATATAGATTCTATGGGCTCAAGTCTTGGAATTTATAGGTTAGCAAAAACGTTAGAAAAAGAAACAAATATAGTAAATAACACATATGGTATGACTTTAAGCAAATTTATAGAAGAACTAGAAAAAGATGATGCGTACAAAGATGCTATTATTGGTAAAAATGAAGCTTTAAACAAGGCTACAAATAAAACTTTATTAATAGTTACAGACACTCATAAACAAAATTATGTAGAAGTACCAGAATTATTAGATAAGGTTGGTCAAATTGTTGTTATAGACCACCATAGAAGAAGTACAGATTATATAGAAAATGCAACACTAACATTCCAAGAGGTTTATGCATCTTCTACTGCAGAATTAGTAACAGAAATTTTACAATATACAGATGTAAAAATAAAACTTAAACCTATAGAAGTAGAAGGCTTATATGGTGGAATTATGGTAGACACTAAGAACTTTACTTTTAAAACAGGTGTAAGAACATTTGAAGCAGCAGCATATTTACGTAAATGTGGTGTTGATATAATAAAAGTTAAAAAATGGTTCCAAAGTGATTTAAATAGTTATAATGAAATTGCAAATATTGTCAAAAATGCAGAAATGTATGATAATTCTATTGCAATTGCTATATATGATAAAGAAGATAAAGATGCAAACCTAATTTGTGCAAAAGCTGCGGATGAATTATTAACTATTTCTGATATTACAGCATCATTTGTACTTGGAAATGTAGGAGATAGAGTATGTATAAGTGGCAGATCTATAGGTGATGTAAATGTACAACTTATACTGGAGAAACTTGGCGGTGGCGGTCATATAACATTGGCTGGAGCGCAAGTTGAAGGTATGACATTAGAAGAAGTTAAACAAGAATTAATTAATAGAATTAATGAATATTTCTCAGAAATAACAAATTAAAGGGATTTGGGGACGTTCTTCGAATCCCTTTTTGCTATAGAAAAATAAATAATATTAAATTTGTTTGGCGTTTGATAAGCAATAAGTTAAAAGTAGACTATAAATAATATGTTATGTGTTGTTGATATCCTAAGGAGAGAAATTTATGCTAGAATTGTTTAGTCTCATCGTGTTTTTCCTGTTAGTTTCTTTAGCAGTTTTATCATATAGAGATGGGATACTTTCATAACGAGTATACATAAAGTAATTATGAGATATGCACATGTCATTTCTGATAATAGCTCCTTAATAGCTAAAAAATAAGGAATTTTTCTTGTTGATAAAAATATGTGGAAATTGTGGAATACACAAAAGTTATGTGGATAAAAAATAGGTAAATAACACGAAACTGTTAATATAAAAGGGTGGATAATGTGGATAACTATGTGGATAATCACAAAATAGACATAAAAACAACAAAAAACTACAAAAAATATTATAAAACGATAAAAAGTTAAAATTATAAATTTAATATAAAAATATTTGAAAAAATAATTAATATATGTTACTATGTAAAAAAACGAGGTGATAATATGTCAGATAATAGAAAGATAGAAGTTGTAAATGGAAATGGGGATGATTTAGAAATATCACCAGTATATGACCATTTAGATATTGAAAAACCAAATACAGAGAAAAAGAAAGAAATAGTTATACCAAAGGAAAAGAAAAAAGAAGAAGATAAGGATGTAGAAGAAACAGATACTGATGAAGAAGAATAGGCAACATTGCATTAAATGTTGCTATATTTTTTGATTTTTATAATAATATATGTATATAAAGACTGTAAAATAGGTAGAAATAACGAAATGTAAAAATTAATTTTAGTTTTTAAGCTTAAAGTATTGACAGTTACTGACAAAAATGTTATTATATATCTTGTCCGAGGAAATGGGTCAGTAGCTCAGTTGGATAGAGCATTGGCCTTCTAAGCCAAGGGTCGGGGGTTCGAATCCCTCCTGGCTCACCATTTTGGAAAAACCATACAGGTATTGAATATCAATATTTTGTATGGTTATTTTTTTTTCAAAGGATCCAATAAGTGTGCAATAGAGATCAAATCACTATATATATTTTTATGATGTAGGTAAAGGAACAGCTGAATTTGAAAAATAAATAGTATTAGCAACTGAAGATTGTCCTAACAGACATTAGTAATGAGCAAATAATTATAGAATTAAAAAAAATCGACATTTATTTACAAAAAATTAAAACTTTTCATGAATAAAAAGTATATAAAAAATGACATAATAATAGTAAACATATTAAAATTTAGAAAATATGCAATTATTTATGAGGAGGAAAAAATGAAAAGTAAATTTTATATAAAAGCTTTATTAATAATATTATTGGCTGTTTCTTTAATAACTATACCAAATATAAGTAATGCTACAGAAAGAACAGCTAATGATGAAAGCACACTAACAAGTGCAATAGCAAGCGCTACAGATGGTGATGTTATTAATTTATCTCAGGATATTACAATAACAGCTCCAATTGAAGTTTCTGGTAAATCAATAACTATAAATGGTAATGGACATAGTATTATTGCTGGTTATACAGGAACATCTGGAAATAAAACGATTTTATCAGCAGTTTCAACTGGAAGTGTTATTAAATTAAAAAATATTACGTTAAAGAATAGTCCTAAATATGGTGTACAAGCATATGATGGTGGAAAAGTAATTTTAAATCAGGTTACTCTTTCTAACAATGCATATGCTGGAGTTTTAATAAATGGTGGAACTGCAGAAGTTATTAATTTATCATTAATAGGAAATAAGACGGGTATAGAGATTTCAAAATCTAAATCTATAACATCTAATAATGAGCCAACATTAATAATGAATGGTAAATTAACTTCTGATGCGACAGATAATGTAATATATTTAGCAAATGATCCAAATGACAATACTAATAAATTTGTTATAGAAAATACCGATAATACAGAAAATAAGATTTTAGCAAGTGGAAATAAAGTTGTAGTAACAGATATAAATAATAATATTTTATACACAAGTAATGAGACAACAAAGCAAATAGATGTTGAGGATTACGAAGAAAATCATCCAGAAACAGAAGAAAATAATACGATTGGAAACAATAAAGTAGAAAATCCACATACAGGAGATTCAATTTTAGGATATGTTGCAACAGGAATAATAGCTGTAATGGGAATAGCAATTTTAACAAAGAAAAATAATAAATAATAAAAAATAAAGATGTGAGCAAGAGTATTCACATCTTTATTTTTTTAATAGGGATTTTAAGACCGTCCCCAAAATCCCTATACTATTTTATTAATTTACCATGCATAACCATTCTATCATTTAATCTATAACATGTAGATAAAGTGATGATTTTATCGTCCGCGCTTATATCAATATCAAAATTAAAAACACTTCTATTTTTAATTAATTTTATAAAAGAATTAAATTCAGAACTATCTTTAAATGAAGTGGATAAATAATCTGTTGTATTTGGCAAGTGATATACGCTAAAAATTTGCCAAACGATATCTCCAGCTTTTGTATAAAGATGAATTTCGCGATTTTCTGTATTATTAAACCAACTTTGTTTTAACGAATTTCTTAAAGAACCAAACATAGAAGAATCATACCTAGAATGTCCATATATTATTGTGTTCTTATCCAAATTATTAATATTATTCCTATAATCTAGAAAAATCCAACCAGATTTATTTTCCTCTTTAGTAAAAGAATGATTAAGGTAATACGAATTGTTTGTTGTTTGCACAAAAGGATAATCTATATCTGTGCCATCTACTTTTATCCACCCGTACAACATCACTATTAAGTTGCTCTAATAGGCTAAAATCCACGGAAGACGGATTTGCCTGACCAGCATCAGGAACTTCTGCTATTTCAATATTGTTATTAGTTACTACAGTATTTAAAATTTCTTCACTTTCCTTGGCAATATTGTTTGAATCATTAAACCAATTAAATATATTAAAAATAGAATAAAGAAGAAGAAAAATACTTAATACTAAAAAAATTTTTTTCATACACATCATCAATTTTAGTATAACAAATATTAAAAAAAATATGCTTTTAATATATTTAGACCTTGAGGGGTTAGGAAAAATATGGTATAATTAAGCCACCTTCGAAATCTTTGATTTCGCACAGGTGGGCTATATGCGAAGAGAAGCAAAGTTAAGCCACCTTCGAAATTTAAAATTTCGATAGTAGAATATAAAATTGGTAAAACAAATAGTTCAAACATCAAGGAGATATTATGGATATAGAAGATAAAAAGGCTGCAATAGAAGCAATATTATTTGCAGCAGGTAGAGAAGTTAAAGTAAATGAAATTATGTCTAGCTTAGAAATAGGGGAAGAAGAAGCGATTACTATTTTAAATAGTTTGGCTTCTGATTTTAATGAGAAAAAATCTGGATTAAAAATAATAAGAATGGATGACTCATACCAGATGGCAACAAAAACTGACTACCACCAATATGTATATCCAATAATAGACAAAAGAAATAAACCTAATTTATCTAATGCAGCATTAGAAACATTAGCAATAATTGCATATAACCCTAAAATAACAAGAGCGCAAATAGAAGAAATCAGGGGAGTTAATTCTGATGGTGCAATATATAAATTATTAGAATATGAATTAATAGAAAATGCTGGTAAACTTAATGCTCCAGGAAAACCTGTTACATACAAAACTACAAATGAATTTTTAAAGAAATTTGGTTATAGTAGTTTAGCAGAGTTACCAGAACTTCCAAAATATAAGTTGGACGAAAACGAACAAATTGTGTTAGATGAGTTCGAAGATCCAGCAGAGGCACCAATGCCCGCTGAGGGTGCAGAAGGAGAATTAAAACAGGAAGAAAATTAAATTTGGAGGTTAAATTATGGGAGATAATAAAAATTTTGTAAAGGATATAACAAATATAGAAGAGGATTTTGCACAATGGTATACAGACATTGTTTTAAAAGCAGAACTTGCAGATTATACTAATGTAAAGGGATTTATATCAATTCGTCCTTATGGATATGGAATATGGGAAAACATTCAAAATTATGCAGATAAAAGATTTAAAGAATATGGAGTTAAAAATGTTTCTATGCCAGTTTTAATTCCAGAAAGTTTATTAAATAAAGAAAAAGATCATGTAGAAGGATTTGCTCCAGAAGTAGCATGGGTGACACAAGGTGGAGGAAGCAAACTAGAAGAAAGACTTTGTGTAAGACCTACATCAGAAACAATATTCTGTGATATGTATTCTAAATGGTTAAGTTCATGGAGAGATTTACCATTCTTATATAACCAATGGTGTAGTGTATTAAGATGGGAAAAGGAAACAAGACCATTCTTACGTTCAAGAGAATTTTTATGGCAAGAAGGTCATACAATTCATGAAACAGCAGAAGAGGCAAAAGACTTTACTTTAAAAATGCTAGATGTGTATACAGATGTACTTGAGAATTTATTAGCACTACCAGTTTTAAGAGGACAAAAAACGGAATCAGAAAAATTTGCTGGTGCAGAAGCTACATATACAGTAGAAACATTAATGCATGATGGTAGAGCATTACAAGGTGGAACATCACATTATTTTGGACAAAATTTTGCTAAGCCATTTGATGTAAAATTCCAAAATAGAGAAGGTAAAGAAGAATATGCATATCAAACATCATGGGGAATAAGTACAAGATTAATAGGTGCAATAATAATGGCACATGGTGATAATAGAGGATTGAAACTACCACCAAGAGTTGCTCCAATTCAAGTTATTGTTGTTCCTGTAGCTCAACAAAAAGAAGGTGTTGTAGAAAAAGCAACAGAACTTACAAATAATTTAAATAAAGAATTTAGAACTGAAGTAGATGCAAGGGATAATTACACACCTGGATATAAATTTAATTATTGGGAAATGAAAGGTGTTCCAGTAAGACTAGAAATAGGACCACGTGATATCGAGAATAACCAATGTGTTTTAGTAAGACGTGATACATTGGAAAAAGAAACAGTAAGTTTAGATAATGTTAATAAAAGAATAGCAGAATTATTAGAAGAAATACAAACAAATATGTTTAAAATGGCAGAGGAAAATACAAAAAGGAAAACAACAGTTGCTAAAACATTAGAAGAATTCGAAAAGAATATTAACGAAAATCAAGGATATGTTAAAACAATGTGGTGTGGTAGTAGTGAATGCGAAGATAAAATACATGAGTTAACAGGTGCTAAATCAAGATGTATGCCATTTAACCAAGAACATATTTCTGATACTTGCGTATGCTGTGGTAAACCAGCAAATAAAATGGTTGTATGGGGAAGACAATATTAATATAAAATAAATAAAAAAGCATTTAAGAACAAACTTAAATGCTTTTTTATTTATTTTGTTATCTCATCTCATCATCGTCAGTACTTTTTGTTTTAGCATCATCCAAAATTGATTGGACAGTTTCACTATATTCTTTATCCTCGGCTTCTTTTATATAAGTTTCTAGACCTTGGCTTAAGTTATTTGTTGCTTTATTAATTTTTAGCCAATATGATGTTTTCGTTTTTTCGTTATCCGTTGCTGCTTGGGAAATATCACGTAAATCTTTATAAGGAAGATATACATTTTTAGCAAAGTCTTTTGGTAAATGTACTTCTACAGGTATAAAATTTGATTTTGATCTATCTTTAGGATCTCTATTTATATAATTTAATCGTAATGTTACATCTCCATAAAAAAAGCTAACAGATGCATCGTTATAAGATTCTAGATAGTAATCGCTTAAAGTATCTTGCATATTAGGTTGTTCCTCAAAAAGAGTATCTTCTGCTATATCTTTAACTAATTCATTAGTACCATTGAATAATTCTGTAGGATTATATTCGTCTAAAGAATATTCAACACTACCAGTGTTATGGTTACTAATTTGGTATCCAGCAAAACCACCTAGAGCAAGTGAAGCAGCTAAAGCACCAGCAGCTACTAATTTGCTAAGTTTTATATAATTTTTCTTCAATGATGCTTGATAGCTTTTGTTTGAATGGCTATATGAATTACGTACATCTCTTTTTTGACTTGAGGTATTAGTACGTCTTCTTGAAGTAGGATGTCTAGTTGTAGATCTATTTACTGTTCGTCTTGAATTTTGGCTACTTATTTGTGGAGTATAGTCAATTTCTCTATTATCTTTTTTATGTGCTCTAACAGCATTAAGATTAATAACATTTTTGTCATTATTAGGACTCATAAAAATCATTCCTTTCATTTGTATGCTTGTGACTTCATTGTACTACTAAATGTTAATGAAGTCAATTTTTTATGTACTTTTAATCCGTAAGAATAATTTTAAAAATAATGTTTACAATAAAAATTGCATATGATATAATTTTTTAGGTAAAGAGGTGAAGTAATTGAACCAAATATTAGCAGTAGAAAATGACCAAAAAAATAATAAAAAGAAGAAAAAGAACACTACAGCAGATATAAAAAAAGTAATTACTGTTTTTTGCGTAATTACAATATTGTTTGGTATTGCAATAACAGGGCAAGGTGTATATGCTATTGTAAATAGCTTTAAAACAGATACTAGCCAAGAACAAGTTGCAGAACAAAATATATCTATAGATAGTGATACAAATACAGGAAAAGTAATAATTTCAGGAACAGTTCCAAATGGTGTTCAAAGTATAAAATACAAATGGAATGATGATGAAGAACAAACAATCACTAAAAATGGTGAGACAACAATAAATGAAGAAATAGACTTACCAGTTGGTAATAATAACTTAACAGTAACTATTGTAGATATGAGGAATAGTTCAACACCATATACAAAAGAATTTACAGCAGATGCAACATTACCACAATTAGCATTAAGCTTAAGTGAAGATGGAACAAAAATAAAAATAGTTGCAAAAGATACAGCAGCATTATCATATGTAACATACCAATGGGATGATAGCGATGTTCAAACAATTTACCCACAAGAAGGCTCAGAAGCTCAACTAGAAGCAGAAATAGAGGCAATGGCTGGTAAACATACATTAACTGTAATTGCTGTTAATACAAGCAACAAAACTACAACTAAAACACAAGAAGTAGATGGAGTTGATGAATCAACAAAACCAACTGTTGGTGCAGCAATAGACTCAGCAGATAGGTCAAAAATAATATTCTCTGCATCAGATGAAAGTGGATTAAAGAACTTGTCATTCACAATAAATGGACAAAAATACGAATTACCAGCAACAACAGAAGGACAAAAAGAATTACAATATACATTCCAAGTAAAAGAAGGACATTATTCAATAACTGTTGAAGCAGAAAATATATATGGACAAACAGAATCTCAAAACTTCATTTATGATTATTAAATTATAAATAAAATTTAAAAGACAGGGCAATCCTGTCTTTTAAAAAATAAAAAAATATATAATGGACTATATGTTTCATTATACGAGGAGAAAATATGGAAAGTGAAATAATAAAAATTATATTCTACTTTTTTTTGTATTCATTATTAGGCTGGGCCATGGAATCAATCTATCTTTCTATTGGGCAAAGGCGCCTTGTAAATACAGGATTTTTATATGGACCTTTTTGCCCAATTTATGGCTTTGGAGCAGTTGTTTTATATGTATTACTAATACATTTACAAGGAAAGCCTGTTTTAATATTTTTAGCAGGTTTTTTTGTATTATCTGTTTGGGAATACTTTGTAGGATTTTTACTAGAAAAAATATTTAAAACAAAATATTGGGATTATTCGAATAACAAATTTAATATTAATGGAAGAGTATGTTTACTAAATTCTATATATTGGGGCTTTTTGAGTGTGTTTTTTATAGAAATATGGAATCCTTTGGTAGAAACGCAATTGGCCAAGATACCTAGTGCTATAATTCTATATATCGACATAATTCTAGTTGCATATATAATAATAGATATGATTCTAAGTGCTATAAAAGCTTCAAACTTAAGTAAGAGAATAAAGAAATTAATACAATTAGGTGAAAACTTAAAAGAAAAATTAGAAGAATCGAAAAAGACTTCTTCAGAAAAACAAAAAGTTGCTTTACAAAAAATAATAGATGATTTAAAATTAAGACAAAAGGTAATCAGACTAAAAGTAGACAAACAGGTTCACAATTTAAAAAAGGCATTCCCATCAGTGCAGTCTGAGCATATAAAAGAATATTTAAAATTAAAAGTTACAGAATTAAAAAATAAAACGAAGGAGTAAATTATGGTACAAGATATATATATAATAGATGACGACAAATATTCATTACAAGATTTAAAAGAATTATTTGTAGATAACGAAGAATATAGGTTTGTAAATGTTTCTACAGAAGAAATAAATAAAGCTTTAATAAACATTCCTTCGCTAATTATAATAAATGAAGATAATGTAGATAGAGATATAGAAGAATTGTGTGCAACAATAAGAAAAAACGAAGATAATAGTATAACTCCAATTATCGTTATTTCTTCTAATTCTGATAAAGAACATAGGCTAAATGTATTAAGAAAAGCAGTAGAATATTATATTAGAAAACCAGTAGACCAAGATTATTTGTATTATACAATTAAAAATTTAATGAGACTAATGTATACTAATAGACGTGTTAGCCCATTAACAGGTTTGCCAGGTAATGTACAAATACATGCAGAACTTAAAAAAAGATTATTTAATAAAGAAGATTTTGGTGTATTGTATTTAGACTTAGACAATTTTAAAGCATATAATGATGTATATGGTTTTATTAAAGGTGATGAAATTATAAAATTTACAGCAAGAACAATTGTAAAAAATGTACATGCATTAAGAAATAACGATTGTTTTGTAGGGCATATTGGTGGAGATGATTTTGTAGCAATAATTTCTAAAACAAATTATGATGAACTATGTCAAAATATTATAAATGAATTTGATTCTGAAATTTTAAGTTATTTTACAGAAGAAGATAGAAAAAGAGGTTATATAGAAGTTGCAAATAGAAGAGGAATATTAGAAGACTTTCCACTTACAGCAATTTCTATAGGTGTTGTTGATGTAGAGCCAGATAGATTTGAAAATATACTAGAAATTGGTGAAGTTGGTGCACAAGTAAAGCATTTGGCAAAAACAATTCTTGGTAGTAGTTATGTAATTGATAGAAGAAAAGAGTAAAAAGGTAAATTATATGTTGGAATAAACAAATGAAAATAATAATAAAAGGGGGATTTAAGATGGAAGGGTTAAAAAATACTAATTTACTTGAAGCTATAAAACAATTAGCAGATAGTAAAGATAAAGAATGGAAAGAAAAAAATTATTGTTATGCACGATTCATTGGTGCACTATACAACGCTGTATTGTACTTTCCAATGAGGCGTAACAGTCCAACAGATTTTAAAGATTATATACTGGAAGTTGATAAGGATGGAGAGCATAAAGTTTATGATGTTTGCTTTACTAGTATAGGAGAGTATAAAAAGTTTAGTGAGGGCATAAGAGAAACGATATTGCCTGAAAAACGTAGATTTATAGAAATTTTAATGGAAATAGAGCATTATGCTGGTCAGACAGATGGAATTATTATAGATCCTAATGGTGTATGCCAAATAATAGAATTTGATATACTAGATCAATTATATTCATATTATCGAAACGACATTGACAAACTTAAAGAAGAAAAAAACGATGAAATGAAGTCATGGTTTGAATCAATTACTAAAATGTACAAAGAAGAGGGAATAACTTCAGAATTAGTAGGAAAAATAGAAGAGAAAATTAGAAACTTATTATTTGAAACGAGAGACATTATACTAAAATCACAATTGGAAGACTTATTTGTATTATTAGTACTTACCAATTTATTAGATAAAGGAGAAATTAATTCAACTATATTTGCTGAGCAACAAGAAAATCCAATGAACTTAAAGGCTTTAATAAACAATTATTATAATCAGCTAAGTACTATACCTTTTGTAAAAAATAAATTACTTATAATTAAATATATTAATAATGATGAGAATTTATTAATAAATTTTATTAAAGATATTAGTATGTCAATTAAACAGAATGATATGTACGAAACAAAAGACAATAATATAGCAAATGAAACAAACAATGAAGAGAATGATATTAAAACTTTTATCAAATTAATAGTAGACATTTTAGTTGTTTTTCCAATACATATTGTTGATGGTAATAAATATATTGTTGATTTTTCGGAAGAAATATTCGAAAACAAATTCGTATTAGCATTTACAACTAATACAGAAAAGGAAAAATGGAAAGAATTTGATAAATATGATTCAGAAGTTTTAACACTTAAAGAATATGCAAAACAAATATCAAACTTGGATGATTCGTATTATATTATGATTAATTATTTTGGCAGGAGAATAATTATAGAAGAAACATTTATGAGAGAACTTTTGAATATATAAGTGAATGAAACTTTAAGTTCTAATACAACCCCTAAATGAATACATTTTAACAAAAGTATTCACATGGGGGTTTTCTTTATGAAAAATCTATCAATAGAAAGACGTGCAATAGAACTTGCACATTATATTATAAATTCAAAAGATACAGTAAGAGGTGCAGCTTCTAAATTTGGAATTAGTAAAAGTACTGTACACAAAGACTTAAGTGAAAGATTACTAAAGATAAACCCGGTACTAGCAAAAGAAGTAAGGAAAATATTAGACAAAAATAAGGCAGAAAGGCACATAAGAGGTGGAATGGCTACAAAACTTAAATATAGCCATATTAAGGAAGACAAAGTAGGATAAAATATTGAAAGAAATGACAAGTAATGTTATTATATACACAGGAAAATTTAAGGGAGCCAAAGATGAAATTTAAAAATGAAGAAACTAAAGATTTAAAGAGTTTTAAGCATAAGGCAAAAAGAGGGGAAAATTATTTTTTAACTATTTTTGATGAGAGTGGTATAAAAACAATTAATATTAGTAAATTAAATAAAAAATTAATTACATTTGGTAAAGGAAATAATAATGATATTATTATTTTTTCAGATAGCATTGCTACTAGACAGGGATATTTTGAAATAACCGAATATGGTGTCCTTGCAGTTAATACTACAAAAGGTACATTTATGAAGGGAACAGATAATCGATTATTTGATGAAATTTATTTAGCCGAAGGTAGTTTTATTAAAATAAATAGCCAAGATAATGATTCTACTAAAGGAATATTAATAGTAATGTCAATAGGAAGAAACTTAAATGAATGGAAAGAATATTCATTAAAACTTGGTAGAAATACACTAGGCAGTGAAAAAAATAATAACATTGTATTACCATCAAAAGGAATTGCAAAAAGGCATGCAAGTATATATTATTTTAGAAATAATATAACAATAGCAGATGAAGGTAGTTTAAATGGTATCTATATAAATAGGAAAAAAATATTACCTTCGAAAAATAAAAAAATAGAGAATTTAGATGTGATTTTAATTGGAAATTCTAAAATTGTAGTATTTGGAGATAAGTTAATTTATCAACTTTCAGACTCTGGAGTGCAAGTTGATGCTATAGATATCGTAAAAAAAGTGCGCGTAAAATTTAAAACACAAGAAATTGCTTCACATACAAGTATGACAATTAAGCCATCGGAATTTGTTGCATTTGTAGGAGGATCAGGGGCAGGTAAATCAACTTTTATGAAATGTATAAGTGGTGTAGATAGACCAACAAGTGGAAGAGTATTAATAAATGGTGAGAATTTATATGACAACTATGATGAACTAAAATATAATATTGGCTATGTACCACAAGAGGATATAGTATATTCTAATTTGACTTTGCATGATACATTGCAGTATGCAGCAAAATTAAGAATGCCTGATAATACAACAATAAAAGAAAGAAATATCAGGATAAAAGAAGTTTTAGATATTGTTCAACTTACAGAGTTAGAAAATTCATATATTAGGCAATTAAGTGGTGGACAAAGAAAAAGAGCTAGTATTGCAGTAGAACTAATTGCTGATCCTAACCTATTTTTCTTAGATGAACCAACAAGTGGACTAGATCCTGGCACAGAAAGAAGTATAATGCTAACATTAAGAAAAATGGCAGAGATGGGAAAAACCGTTATATTAGTTACCCATAACACATTGAATTTACATTTGTGTGATAAAGTTGCTTTCTTTGGTAAAGGTGGTAAGTTATGTTTTTTTGGAAGACCAAAACAAGCATTAGAATTTTTTGGAGTTAGTGATTTTGTTGACATATATACATTATTAAATAAAGATGTAGAACCTTGGTATAATAAATTTAAAAATATAGAACAAACAGTAAATATAGAAGAAGCAGGAGAAGAGAGAACAAAAATTAATAAGAAAAATAAATCATTTTTTAGACAATTAATGATTTTAATTTCTAGATATATAAAATTGATTACAAATGATTTTCAACAACTATTTTTATTAATTGCCCAAGCTCCAGTAGTTGCAATCTTATTGGCAATGGTTGCAAGTGAAGATATTTATACTAGTTATGATGACACTAAGGCGATAATATTTTCTATTGGATGTGCTTCTATATGGCTGGGACTATTAAATTCTGTACAAGAAATATGTAAAGAAAAGGTGATTTTACAGAAAGAGCATATGGCAGATTTAAAATTATCTTCATATTTGCTATCGAAATTTATAGTTCAGGGGATAATTGCATTTATACAGGCAACATTATTAGTTGGAATTTTTCAAAAAATAGTTGGTAGTTCAGAAAATAGTATTTTGATTAACGGATATTGGGATATACAATTTGTTTCATTTTTATCAATATTAGCAGCTGCTTCAACAGGGTTATTTATTTCAGCTGTTGTAAAAAATTCCAATATAGCTATGTCTGTAATACCACTTATATTAGTTCCTCAGCTATTGTATTCAGGGATGTTATTCAAATTAGATGAAATAACAGATTTTGTGTCTAATTTTGTACTATGTAGATGGACTGTTGAAGCATTAGGAACAAGTGTAAAGTTGAATGACCTTACACATATTGCCCAGACAATTAATCCATTAATAGAAATAGAGCCAGAGAATTATTTTACATTTACAACAGAACATATGATAGAAGTTATAGGAATTATTTTATTAATGACAGCTGTTTTAATGTTAGCAAGTTATTTTGTATTAAGGAAAAATGTTAATAAGAATATGTAAGTTAATATAATCAAATAAAAAGCGCTTTAAAGCGCTTTTTATTTATCTATTATTAAAATAGCATATCTTTAAATATTACTAATGTTTTCATTATGTTATCCCATAATGAAGATTTCTCTTCTTCTTCTTGTTCATAATGTGATTCTTTATCAGAAGCATTACCTGCGGAAATAGATTCTGCTTCTTTTATAAAGTTATGAACATGCCCTTCATAAACATTATATTGGTTACCAACTACTATGAATGCATGAGGTTCACCATCAGCTATAAATCTTTGCACATATGGAATAGAAGAAATTTTCATGGCTTCATTATATACTGTGTCACTATTTTTAAATGGTACTGTAGTATCATTTGTACCATGAATTATAAGCAATGGAACTTCACATTTTCTTAAACTATTTATAGCATCTTGTTTTTTATCAAAATTTTCTTCTGATAATCCTACATCAATTGTATTTATTAAGAATTCTTTTATTTGTTCATCTGTAAGAATATTGCTTAAACTATTTTTATCAAAAATACCTAATATCATAGATACTAATTCAGAATCACCAACAGTATTTAATAAGTCTTTAATTATTCCTGTCATTGAAGTATATCCACAGTCATCAACTAAACCTATTACATTCTTATCGCTTATTGTTTGACCATCCACTTCTAGACCAGATAAAAATAATGTTGTTGCACCACCTAAAGATACACCATGAACTAATATTTGGCTACAATTATTTGAATATCTAGTGTTAAGATATGTTAACCAATCAAAAACATCTAAACTTTCTAAATATCCCATTCCAGTACTACCACTTGTATTACCAGCTCCTCTTAAATCAGGCGCTAATATGTTATATCCTTGTTCTAAATACATTTCACCAAGTGAGTCTGTTATCGCTTGACCATTCATCATAAAACCATGTACTAAAACAACCCATTTATTTGATTTAAGCGTACCATCAGAATTTAAATCATTAGCATAGTAAATATTAGCACTTAATGCTACATTATATTTGTCTCCTGCAATTTTAGTTGCAGTTGTTGAATCTATTGTAACCGTTTCATCTGGAACCATCATTACTATAGATGAATTAAATAATGATGTTATTTCATTTAAGATATTCTGAATTAAGTTTTGTGAATTATTTGAGTCATCTGTTATAATTTTATTTAAAAGTTTATTAGAAATATTAGAAACTGTTGCAGAATTAGGATAATTTTTTCTAAGCTCTAAAACTTTAGTTATCATTTGTTTTTTGATAGTATTATAATCTGAATTAAAATTTAAACCTTTTGTAAAAGAATTAAAAACGTTTAAGAAATTTTTGTAATTATTTCTGTCAAAATACTGTTCATCTTGAAAGATTATGTTCATGTAATCATTATATGTGTAACTAGAATAAGCTTGTACACTACTAAATGTAAATAATGTGATAAAAAGCATTATTAAAATAATTGATAATGTTTTATGAAATAAAAATTTTTTTCTCATAAAAGTCCTCCTAATATAAATATTATTTTAAAATTATGTTAACTATTTTAAGCTGCATAAATTATAACATTTTTTACCAATAAAGTCAACATAAAATGCATCACAAGCATATATGCTATTACATAAGATATACTAGGTGATAGCAATGAACAAAATAAAAAAAGGAAGTAGCGTTGTAAGAAAAGCTGGTAATAAGGAAATTATATTTGTGGTAGAGAAGATAATTTCGGAGAAAAGAAAGAAAATAGCTATTTTAAAAGGTTTGTGCATTAGAATTATAGAGAAAGTACCTGTAGCTGAGCTAGAACTAGTTGACAGAGGATATGTTAATAAGTATATAGAAGAAAGAAATAAAATATTAGAAAAGCGAATTTATAGTAGAAAAAATTCGTATAATAATATGAAAACTGGAAAAATAGTACATCTTGATGGTGATAAACGATATATGGAAAAATCATATAAATATTATAAAAAGTTAGGTCTAAATGCTGTGGTAAAATTTGTACCAGAAGAAAAGCAAGAATATGTGATAAAAGACTTAATTTCAAGGTATAGACCAGATATATTAGTAATAACAGGACATGATGGAATGATAAAAAAAGGAAGGAATTATAGTGATATATATAATTATATGAATTCTAGATTTTTTGTAAATACAGTAAAACGAGCAAGAGAACATGAATATGGGAGAAATTTAGTTATATTTGCAGGGGCATGCCAGAGTTATTTTGAAGCACTAATGGCAGCAGGTGCAAATTTTGCATCTTCACCAGCTAGGGTATTATTAGATTTTGCTGACCCACTAATAGTTGCAGAAAAAATCGCAACTACAGATAGTGATTATTATGTGACGATAAATGACATTGCAGATGATTTAAGAGATGGAAAAGATGGAGTAGGTGGGATTGGTGCAAAAGGAAAAAAACAAAAAGTAACACTAGCGTAACTTAAATGTAACACAAATGTAATATTAACAAAAATACGGTTAATATTTGCCTATATATGAGGCAAAACCGTTGCCGGACATGAGGTACACCATTTTGACACTGTTCGACAAAACTGATATAATTTATTCAGTTTTGAAAAGTAGGTGATGAAATGATTTGTAGAGATGATATAACAAATCTAAAAACAGATATTGATGGAAAAGTTGGTCAAAAGATTATCGTGAAAGGATCTTTAGGCAGAAGCAGGACTTTTGAAAAGGAAGCCACAATAGAAAAAGCCTATCCAAACATTTTTATAGTAAAATATGAAGAAAATGATAGAAATGTAACTTATAGTTACACAGATATCTTAACAAGAACTGTAGAAGTTCAAGTGTTTGATGGGCAAGAATATAGTCCATTAATACCACCAGCAGAAGATAAAAAGCCAAGTAAAAAGATGGATTTATAATTAAGATATAAAGATTATAAATAAAATTGGTTAAAGATAAATGAAAATTCCTAGAAATAGGAATTTTTTTTTGCCTCTTTCATATAAATATAAAAAAGAAAAGGAGGTAAAAAATGAGTATAGAAGTTTTACAAGACAACTTATGCGTTAATAGACTTATAGAAGGGAAGAAAAAAGAAATTACTTTAGAAAGTTCTATAATAGTTCCAGATATTAAACCAGATATTGTAAAACCAATAGATTTAAGTGGAAATGTTTGCATATATAAAAAAGAAATAATAAATGGAAGGGTAAAAGTAGATGGAACAATAGATAGTAACATTATATATCTAGTTGATAGTGGTGATGAACTTATAAGGGGGCTTAATAGCAATATAGATTTTTCTGAATTTATAGAAATAGATAGTAATATATCACAAGCAGATATTGATGCCAATATAGTTCTAAAAAATATGGAATGTGATGTTTTAAACGGAAGAAAAGTTAATTTAAAAGCTACTATAGAGATAAGTGTAAGATTATATTCAAATGATGGAATAAGTATATTAAAAGATATAAATGGAATTTCTGGAATACAAAAGCTTAATAAAATAGTACAATTAAATTCTATGGTTGGCAAAAACACTACGAAAGCTATTGCGAAAGAAAACATACTACTTAATTCAGAAGAAAAAGTTATGGAAATTTTAAAGAAGGAAGTAAGAATAATAAATAAAGATTTTAAAGTAAGTTACAATAAAGTTGTAGCAAAATCCGAGCTTAGTGTTAAAATTTTATATTTAACAGAGGAAGGAAAAATAAATTATGTAGAAAAAACAATTCCTATTATGGGATTTATAGACATGGAAAATGTTACAGAAGAAAATATTTGCGAACTTAAGTACTGTATGAAAAATATCTTAGTAAAACTAAATAATACTGATGAAAATTCTATATATCTAGAAGTAGAGGTAGAGATAAGTTGCTATTCTTATGAAACTAAAGATATAGAACTTGTGCAAGATGTGTATACTCCTTTTTCTAATATTCAATACAAACAAAAAACTGTAAAAGCAATGGTTGGATTACAAAATATAAATGATATTTATCAACTAAAAGAACAAATTTCGGATTCAGAAATTAGTAATAGTAGAATTTATAATGTAAGTACGACAAGTAGTATAAATAATGTAAAAATAGTGGGAACTAAAGCTATTTATGAAGGAGAAGTAAGTGTAAATATTTTATATGAAAATACAGAAGTTACACGTATAGATAAAAAAGAATTTAAATTTCCTATAAATTATGAATTAAATATATTAGAAGGAATGAGCGAAGAAAACTTAGATATTATGGTTGATGTAGAAAAATATGAAATTTCTTCACAAACCGATAATATTCAAATTAATATAGATTTAAATATAAGTACAAAGATGTTTAAAACTATTGAACTTAATATAATAGAAAACTTAGAAGAAAAAGACTTAGAAGAAAAAGAAGAATATAGTATTATAGTATATTTCGTTAAAGCTGGTGATACTTTGTGGAATATAGCAAAGAAATATAGAAGTACTGTGGAAAATATAAAACAAATTAATAATATTGAAGATGAGGATAAATTAGAAATAAATCAACAATTGTTTATTCCGAGATATGTAGAAAAAGTTAAGGCTATGTAGTATGGAAAAGATATATTCTAGAAAGAAAATAAATCTTTCCAAAAAGTATAGAATACTAATATTAGTATTAGTAACAGCATTGTTTACTGTGGTATATTTACTAAAAACGATAGGACCTACATTTAACCAGTTATGTCTAAGTGAAGCAAAGTCAACAGCAACGCAAATTGTACATGAGACGATAGATGAGGTAATGGAAAAATATGGGTATAATGATTTAATTACAACAGTAAAAGATAAAGATGGCAAAATAGTATCCATGCAAGCGAATATTGCAATAATGAATAAAATCGTTTCACAAATTGCACTTAAGATACAGGAGAAAATAGATAATCAAGATAGTAGGGATATATCTATTAGGTTAGGAACCTTTACAGGAATTACATTGTTATCTGGAAGAGGCCCAAAGGTTCCTATTAGAATATCTAGTATAGGTAATTTGGATACAAAAATAAGTAGTGAATTTACATCAGCTGGAATAAACCAATCTATACATAGAATATTTGCTAGTATTAATTGTAAGATAGATGTATTAACACCATTTAATACCATAAGTAGTCAGATTGAGGAAAAGGTTATATTAGCAGAAAATGTAATTATTGGTGAAATTCCAGAAAACTATTTAGACATAGGAAATTTATTAAATGCAAATAAAAATAATTAGTTAACATATTAAATTTCAAAAAAATTCAAAAAAAACTCCCCAAAACCTGAAAAACGTGTTATAATGTGGAAGAAGTGTTATATTTTATAAAATGCCTAGTAATATATTATTGAAATAAAATAAATAAAGGAGATAATATATGGATAAATTAAATGTAAAGAACTTAATTAACATTAAAGTAATTGGAATTGGCGGAGCTGGTAACAATGCTGTTAACAGAATGATTGAAGACGGAATCGAAGGGGTAGAATTTTATGAGTTTAACACAGAAGTAAAAGTTCTTGAGGAAGCAAAGACAAAAAATGTTATGCAAATCGGGAAAGAAATCACAAAAGGATTAGGTGCTGGCGGAGATGTATCCATAGGTGAAAGAGCAGCAATGGAAAATAAAGAAGAAATCAAGAATATATTACAAGGTACAGACTTATTGTTCTTAACTGCCGGAATGGGTGGCGGAACAGGAACTGGTGCAATTCCTGCAATAGCACAATTTGCAAAAGAAATGGGAATATTAACAGTTGGTATAGTTTCTAAACCATTTTCTTTTGAAGGAAAAGTACGAATGGCAAGAGCGGAAAGAGGAATAGATGAATTACGCGAAAATGTTAATTCATTAATCGTTGTTTTAAATGACAACTTATTAAAAGGAAATTCTAGAATTACATTACAAAATGCATTTAAAGAAGTAGACTTAGTTTTAGAAAAAGGTATAAAAGGTATAACAGACCAAATTGCAACTCCTGGTTTAGTAAACATAGATTTTGCCGATATCAGAACAATTATAGGATATAAAGGAAATGCTTATATGGGTATTGGTAGAGGAAAAGGAGAACACAGAAATGAACTAGCTGTAAAAGAAGCAATTGGTAATCCTTTAACAGAAACTATGATACAAGGTGCAAAAGGTGTAATCGTAAATATTGCTGGTAGTGCAGAAATGCCTTTAGACGAAATTAATGCAATAATGACTGTAATTGGAGATAAAGTAGATAATCCAGAAGCAAATATTATCTTTGGAACAATAATAGATGACTCTTTAGAAGATGAAATAGTTATTACTGTGATTGCAACAGGAATAGATAAATAGAGTCGGGATTTGGGGACATTCCTTTTTTCCCTTTCTGGCATCTCAGGGATTTTAGGGACGTTCCTTAAATCCCTATTTGCTTATATATAAAATAAATAAAGCTGAATATACGTAAAAAACAAAACACCCTAATGTTAAAAAAAATAACATTTAGAGGTGTTTTTTCTTGTGCAAATATGATAAGATTTAGCATATATGAGGTGAGCAGATGAGTTTAAGATTAATATATGGAAAATCTGGATGTGGAAAAAGCGAATATTGTTTTAAAGAGATAGCAAAAAATGTTAATAAAGAAAAAATATATATGATTGTGCCAAACCAAATGGCGTTAATGGCAGAAAAAAGATTGATGGAAAAGGCAGATAATTTGGGATTAGTAAATACAGAAGTAATTACATTTAGTAGAATGGCATTTAGAGTAAGAAATGAGATAGGTGGAGCTAAAAAAACAAACTTAAGCAAAAGTGGTAAAGCAATGTTACTTTATGACATATTAAGCAAGCAAAAAGATACTTTGAATTTCTTAGGTAAGAATGCAGAAAATGTTGATATCATAGGAAATTCAATTACGGAATTTAAAAAACATAGAATAGATATAGAAAACTTAAAAGAAGAGGCTAACACAACTACTGATATGTATTTAAAGTTAAAACTAAATGACATGATAACCATGTATGAAGAATTTGAGAAAAGCATACAAGATAAATTTTTAGATGAAAATGATGTATTAGATATTTTAAATACACAAATATTAGAAAGTAATCAGTTTAAAAATACAACAATTTATATAGACGAATTTGTTGGGTTTACAACACAGGAATATGAGATTATAGCAAAACTAATGCAACTTGCAAAAGAAGTAAATGTTACAATATGTACAGATAATTTGCTTCAACAAGAAGATGCAGATAAAGATATTTTTTATGCAAATAAGAATACAGGCATCAAACTAATTAATTTAGCAAAAGAATACGGAATAGAAATAGAGGATGATGTTAAACTTACAGAATTACATAGGTTTAAAAATGAAGAATTAAAACATTTAGAAGAGAACTTTTATGCAGTGCCATATAAAACATATAAAGAAGAGCCAAAAAATATAAAAATGTTTCTAGCAAATAATCAATACACAGAGATAGAACATATAGCATCAGAAATAGTAAAATTAGTTAGAAATGAAAATTATAGATATAAAGATATATCTGTTATAACTAAAAATTTAAACTTATATTCTAGTTTAATAAAAGTTATTTTTGCAAGCTATAATATTCCAGTTTTTATAGACGAAAAAAAGGAATTAAGCGAAAACATTTTAGTAAAATTTTTAATAGCAGTATTAGAGATTTGTAATAAAAATTGGTCATATGAAGCTGTATTTAATTATTTAAAAACAGGTTTTGTAAATATAGATAAAGAAGAAATTTTTAAACTAGAAAACTATTGTATAAGATGGGGGATAAAAGGTAATAAGTGGTATAAAGAAGATTGGAATTATGTAGGAAAAGAGGAATATACAGAAGAGGAACTAGCAAGATTAAATGAACTTAGAAGAATGATTGTTACACCAATTAGAAAACTGCAAGAAAAATCTAGGAAAGATAATAGTTTTATAAATTTAACTAAGATTTTATACGAATTTTTAGAAGAGATGAAGATAGAAGAAGTTATAACTTCAAAGATAGAAAAACTAGAAGAAAAAGGCTTTATAGAGCTTGCAAATGAATACGAAAGCAGTTTTAAAGTCCTTATAGAATTATTTGATGAAATCGTACTAGTCTTTGGAGAAGAAAAAACTAATTTTGATAAATATATGAGTATATTAAAAATAGGTTTAAAAAATACGGGACTTGGAAAAATCCCAGCAACACAGGATCAAGTTATAGTAGGAGATGTAAATAGATCTAGAAGTCACAAAGTTAGAGCTGTGTTTATTATAGGAATAAATGACGGAGAATTTCCAAGTATCTATAAGGATGAAGGATTCTTTAATGACAAAGATAGGGAATATTTAAAAGCACAGGGATTTGATTTAGCAAATGGAAGCTTAGAAAACTTATATGAAGAAAATTTTAACATATATAAAGCATTTACAATTGCAGAAGAAAAGTTATTCTTATCATATGCCTCATCAGACAATGAGGGAAGGACATTAAGACCTTCTATATTAATCACAAAATTAAAGAAGATTTATCCAAACTTAAAAGAAACAAGTGACATAATTACTCAAGAAAAAGAAATTATTACTACAAACAATACATTTGATAATTTAATAGAAAAATTAAATGCATATCAAGAAGGAGAAGAAATAGAGGATATTTGGTTTGATGTTTTAAAATATTACGAAAATAATCCTTTATGGAAAGGTAGATTACAAAAAAGCCTAGAAGGAATAAAATATACGAATGTTCCAGAAAAAATAAAACCAGAGTTTATAAAAAAATTATATGGAGAGACTTTACATACAACGATTTCAAGGTTAGAAAGATATAGGAGTTGTCCATTTTCGTTCTACCTAGAATATGGACTAAAATTAAAAGAAAAGAAATCATTAAAATTACAACCAATAGATACAGGATCTTTTATGCATGAGGTTATAGATGAATTTTTTGAAGAAGTTGCAGATAAAAAAATAAGCATAAAAGAACTTGAAAAAGAAGAGATAGAAAAAATAGTAAAACAAATAATAGAAGAAAAGTTAAATTTAAAAGCTAATTACATTTTTAAAAGTATTCCAAAATTTATGGTGCTTACAAATAGGTTATGCAGATTAGTAACTTTATCTATAGTATATATTGTTCAAGGGCTACAAGCTACCGATTTTGAAGTTGTAGGAAACGAGATAGAATTTAAAAATGGAAAAGAGTATAAGCCAATAGAAATTACTACAGAAGATGGAAGAAAAGTAGAGATAACAGGTAAGATAGATAGAATTGATTTAGCAAAAGATGAAACTGGAAAATATATTAGGATAATAGATTATAAATCATCAGCAAAAGATATAAACTTAAATGAAGTATTAGCTGGTTTACAATTGCAATTAATTACATATTTAGACGCAGTATGCGAAGAAAAGGATGTAATACCAGCAGGAGTATTATATTTTGGCTTAACAGAGCCTAAATTAGATAAAGTAAAAAATGCTAAAAACATAACAGATGAAGAGGTAGAACAAAAAATAAGAGAACACTTTAGAATGAATGGGTTAGTATTGGCAGAGATGAATGTAATTAATATGATGGATAATAACTTAAAAGATGGAGAAAAGTCTACAACTATTCCAGTAAAACTAAAGAAAGATGGTAGTATGGATAAAACATCTAAAGTAGTATCAAGAAAAGAATTCGAAATACTACAAAAATATGTAAAGAAAACTTTAGGAGATATTTCTAAAGAGATTTTAGATGGGAATATAGACATAAAGCCATATTATAACGTCAAAAATAAAAGGAAACCATGTGAGTATTGTGCATATGGCTCAATATGTAATTTTAAAAAGGGATTTTACGGAAATGACTATAATTATATAGACAACCTAGAAAAAGATTATATACTAGAATGTATGAACTTTGGGGACGGGGTTAAAAGTTCATAAGTATACATAAAACGATGTTTGAATCAAGCCCTAAAAAATTAGGAAGGAGAGTCTAATGGATTTAAGTAATGAAAATATAATTCATGTAAAAAAAGGTGATGTTGAATATTTACAATTTAAAGAATTATTAAAGTATTCTGACAGAGTACAACATGCTTATTCATTAAAGCCATTACAATTTAGTGATGAGAATGACCAAGCACCAGCAAATTATGAAAAAATATGTGAAGCATTGAACATAGATTCTAATAAAATAATTAAGTCAGCACAAAAACATACAGATGTTGTTAAAGATATAGAAGAATATACAGATGAAAAATTCGAATTTGTAGATGGTTTTATTACGAATAAGAAAAATATACCATTAGTTACAAAATATGCAGATTGCACACCTATAATTTTATATGATAAAATCAAAAATGTAATAGGAAATGTACACTCAGGTTGGAGAGGAACTTTGCAAAGAATAAGTGCTAAAGCAGTTAAATTGATGATAGAAAAATATAATTGTAATCCAGCAGATATAATAGTATGTATAGGTCCATGCATAAAGCAATGTCATTTTCAAGTAGAAGAGGATTTTATAGAAAATTTTAAACAAGAATTTGGAAATGTAGAAAAATATTATAAAACAGGAGAAATTATAGAAGGTAAACAAAAATATTATTTTGATACAACAAGTTTAATAATAGATTATTTAACCGAAATAGGAATAAACAGAGAGAATATCTTTGACAGCAATATTTGTAGTGTCTGCAATGTGGCTAAAATGTCCTCATATAGAGCAGAAAAAGAAAAAGCAGATAGAAATATGAATATCGTAATGCTTAAATAAAAAGTAGAGACGGCGGGGATTTGGGGACGTTCTTTAAATCCCGATTTGACTATAAAATAAGATGAATTTTAGGCATGTGAGTAAAAAGCTATTTGACATAAAATTTGAACTTTAAGCTCCGTCCCTAAAGTTCAGAAGGGAGAAAAACACATGATACCAGCTAGGTTACAAAAAGGTGATACATTAGGAATAATTGCACCTTCAGATAGTGTGACAGCAAAAAATTTAGAGGAGTTTAATAATTCAATACTATTAATGGAAGGTTCAGGCTATAAATTAAAGATAGGAAAGAATGTATTTGCTAATCCGACAGGATATGGTGCGACAGCAGAGCAAAAGGCCGAAGACTTAAATAGAATGTTTGCAGATGATGAAGTGAAAATGGTTTGGTGTGCAAAAGGTGGATTTAATTCTAATTCTATTTTTGATTTAATCGATTATGAATTAGTTAAAAGGAATCCAAAAATTTTATGTGGGTATAGTGATACTACAGCAATAGCAAATATGATATATGAAAAAACAGGGCTAGTTACATTTTCCGGTCAAACCTTTAAAGGTCTTTCAGCTTGTGAAACAGAGTATTGCTATAAAGAGATTATAAAGAGATTTCAAGATGGAAGTTTAGAATTAGGAACAAAAGATGATGAATATAGAGTAATTAATCCAGGGCAAGCAGAAGGAATTATGATTGGTGGAAATTTAAGTATTATGTCTAATTTAATAACAGGAAAATATAATGTAGATGTTACCGATAAAATTCTATTCTTAGAAGAATTTTGGTTAGAATCTCCACCTGAAGCAGTGAGTTCATATTTTTATAGAATGAAACAAAATGATGTGTTTAGCAAAATTAAAGGAATTTGGCTTGGTGGATATGAACATGAATCTGGAATAACGCTTGCACAAGTTTTAAAAGATACAATAGGAAATGAATATAATTTCCCAATAATTCAATCAGATAATTTTGGACATATAGATCCAAAGACAGTTATACCAATTGGTGTTAAAGTAAGGATAGATACAGATGACAAAGTAAAAATAAAATTATTAGAAAAGTGTGTAAACTAGCATAAAGAGGTGTAAAAATTGTACGACAATTGGGAGGATTTAGAAAAATCAATAATAGGTTGTAAAAAGTGCAAATTATGCAATAATAGAACTAATATAGTATTTGCAGATGGAAATAAAAATGCAAACGTGATGCTTATAGGAGAAGGTCCAGGAGCAGATGAAGATAAGCAAGGAGTGCCTTTTGTAGGTAAAGCAGGACAACTAATGAACAAAGCATTTGAAGGGTTAGGGATAGATAGAAAAAAATTATATATAGCTAATATAGTAAAATGTAGACCACCAAACAATAGAGTACCAGAAGAAGATGAAGCAAGAGCATGCTTGGACTATTTAAGAAATCAAGTAATATTAGTAAAACCACAAATAATAGTACTTATGGGAAGTACTGCACTTCAGAATATATTAGGAAAAGAATATAAAATAACAGCAAGTAGAGGACACTGGATAGAAAAGAAAGGAATAATGTATATGCCAACATGGCACCCAGCAGCACTTTTAAGAGACGAAAACAAAAAAATAGACTTTTGGCGCGATTTTAAAAAAGTAATTGCAATGTGTGAAGAGCTAAAAATTGGTATTTAGGAATAGAAGGGATTTAGGGACGTTCCTAAAATCCCTAAAATAACGATTATTGTTTTTCTAAAGTGTATTAAGTAAAATAAATATTGGAGGCTAAAATGGAGAAATATTTTAAAGATATGGACTATGAAAAAATAAGTGAAGAAGAAGCTTTTAATGGAAGAAGAGTGAAAGTAAAAATAGAAAAATATTATAATAAAAGAGATAATAAAGAAGTATATCGTGAACACATAAAAGCAGGAAATGGTGCTGTTATAATGCCTTTTTTAGATGATAATACATTAATAATGATAGAAGAAATAAGAACGCCAATAGGAAAAAGTATATTAGCATTTCCGGCAGGACTAATTGAAAAAGGTGAAGAACCAGCAGATGCAGCCAAAAGGGAATTAGAAGAAGAAACTGGATACAGAGCAGGAGAAATTGAACAAATAATATATGAATATCCAGCAGTAGGATATTCTGATGAAAAAGTATATATTTTTAAGGCAAAAAATTTAACAAAAACACAAAGACATTTAGATCCTACAGAAGATATAAAAGTACATAAAATATCTGTAGATGAACTAAAAGAATTATACCGAAATGGAGAGATACATTCTTCTGCAGAACTTATAGCAATATTAAGTTATTTTTCGAAAATATAATTTAGCTAAAAAATTTATAAATAGGAAGAGGGAAAAAAGGAACGTCCCTGAATCCCTTGGGAAAGCGTTCCCAAATCCCAATAGGAGGAGAAAAAGTGGAAAATATAATAGATGAAGCAAATAGATGTCTAAGTTGTAAAGTGAGGCCATGCTCTAAAGCATGTCCATTAGGAAATGATATTCCAAGCTTTATAAAGCAAGTAAAAGAAAATAATTTAGAAGAAGCATTTAAAATTTTAACTCAAACTACAGTTTTAGGTGCAATATGTGGAAGAGTTTGCCCTCACTTTAAACAATGTATGGGTAGTTGTGTAAGAGGAATTAAATCTGAGCCAATCAATATCGGAAATTTAGAAACTTATATTTTTGATAATGCTTTACAAAAGAACTATAAAATAGAAACAACTAATAAAATAGAAGGAAAGAAAGTTGCAGTAATTGGTGGAGGACCATCAGGACTTACATGTGCAGCATTTTTAAGTATGAATGGGGCTAAAGTTACAATTTACGAAAAACAACCAAAACTTGGTGGAATTACAAGATATGGTATTCCAGATTTTAGATTACCAAGAGAAGTTATAGATAAAACAGTAGAAAAAATATTAAGTCTAGGAATAGAAGCAAAATGTAATCAAACTTTAGGAAAAGATTATGAATTAGTAGATATAGAAAAGCAATATGATGCTGTATATTTAAGTGTTGGAGCAAATGTATCATCAAAAATGAATATACCAGGTGAAGATTTAGATGGAGTATATGGGGGAAATGAATTATTAGAAACAGGAATTCATCCAGATTATACCGGTAAATCTGTTGCTGTAAGTGGTGGCGGAAATGTAGCAATGGATGCTGCAAGAACTATAAAAAGATTAGGTGCTAAAAATGTATATGTAATATATAGAAGAGCAAGAGAACAAATGCCAGCAGAAGATTACGAAGTAGAAGAAGCGATGAAAGAAGGAGTAGAGTTTTTATTCCAAAATAATATTGTTAAAATAATAGGAAATGATAAAGTAGAAAAATTGGAATGTATCAAAACAGAGCTTGTTCAAAGAGAAGGAGAAAAAAGATTAGTTCCTGTGAATATAGAAGGCTCTAATTATACATTAGATATGGATTATATTGTAATGGCTGTTGGTTCTAAAGCGAATAAGGAAGTTGTCGAAAAGACAGGATTAGAAACAACTGAGTATGGAAATATAAAAGTAGATGAAAGATATATGACATCTAGAAAAGGAGTTTTTGCTGGAGGAGATTTAATAGGAACTAAAGCGACAGTAGCATGGGCTGCACGTTCTGGAAGAAATGCTTCAGAGGAAATAATAAAATACTTATTAGGAGAAGGATAATGAAAATAAGAAGACTACAAAAAGAGGATATTCCAGAACTATTAAATTTACGAATAGAGCAACAAAAAGAATATCACGAATGTTTAAATGAAGAAGAAAAACACATAATAGAATATACTAGGGACTACATAAATGGAAATTTAAATAAAGATTTGTTTATGTTTGGAGTTTTTAAAAACAATGAAATAGTTGCAATATGTGGATATAATGTTTGGAATGGTTTCCCATCACTTACTAATCATTCAGGAAAAATTGCATATCTATGTAGTGCCTATACAAAGCAGGAGTATAGGGGACAAGGCATTATGCAAGAACTATTAGATAAAAGTATTAATACAATAAAAGAAAACGGTATAACTAGAATAAAACTTAATTCAAGTAAAGAAAATGCAATTAGAATTTATTCAAGACTTGGATTTACAAAAGATGAAACTGCAATGATTTTAGATTTATAAATAAAGATTTAAATACACTTACCAAATGTTGGAAAGTGTATTTAGTATTTAGAAGATACTATGATGATGACGAATGGTAAAAGCAACTCGTAAGAGTTGCTTTTTGCTTTTATATATTCATATATTAAATCTGTTTACTTTTTCAAGTTTTTGATATATAATGCTTGCAAACACAAAAAAAATGAAGGGATGAAGCTTATGTACAATTTTAAAGAGGTAGAGAAAAAATGGCAAGATAAATGGTATGCAGAAGGTACCTTTAATGCAAAAAATGATTATTCAAAGGAAAAATGGTATGGCTTGATAGAATTCCCATATCCATCAGGACAAGGTTTGCATGTTGGACATCCAAGAAGCTATACAGCACTTGATATAATAGCAAGAAAAAGAAGAATGCAAGGATATAATGTATTATTCCCAATTGGATTTGATGCATTTGGTCTTCCAGCAGAAAACTATGCAATAAAAAATCATGTTCATCCTAAAATAACTACAGAAAAAAATATAAATCATTTTAGAGAACAATTAAAATCTATAGGATTTTCTTTTGACTGGTCAAGAGAAGTAAATACAACAGATCCTAATTATTATAAATGGACACAATGGATTTTTATTCAATTATATAAACATGGATTAGCATATAAAGCAACAATGCCAATAAATTTCTGTACAGGTTGTAAGGTAGGCTTAGCAAATGAAGAAGTTGTAAACGGTGTTTGCGAAAGATGTGGAAGTCCAGTAGTACAAAAAGAAAAAAGCCAATGGATGCTAAAAATTACAGAATATGCACAAAGATTAATTGATGATTTAGATGATGTTAATTTCTTAGACAAAATTAAAGCACAACAAATAAATTGGATTGGTAGAAGCGAAGGAGCAGAAGTTAATTTTAAAATAAGTGGAACAGATGATAATCTTCTTATTTATACAACTAGACCAGATACAATATTTGGTGCAACATATATGGTTATAGCTCCAGAACATAAACTAATAGAAAAATATAAAGATAGAATTACAAACCTTGAAGAAGTAGAAGAATATAAGAAAAAAGCAGCATTAAAATCAGATTTTGAAAGAGCAGAACTAAACAAAGAAAAAACAGGTGTAGAAATAAAAGGAATAAAAGCTATTAATCCATTAACAAACGAAGAAATACCAATTTGGATTTCTGATTATGTATTAATAACATATGGAACAGGTGCAATAATGGCAGTTCCTGCGCATGATACAAGAGATTTTGAATTTGCTAAAAAGTTTAATTTACCAATTAAACCAGTAATAATAGAAAAACCAAAAGATTATGATAATAACAAAGAAAGTCTAGAGTTATTAGAAAAAGAAATAGATGCGAAATTTTCATACTGTTTTGGCGATGATGAAAAGCAAAATATGTCTGAAGCATTTACAGATGTTAATAATGGTATTGCTGTAAATTCAGGTTTCTTAGATGGACTAGAATCTAAGGATGCTATAAATAAAGCAATAGAATATATAGAAGAACACAAATTAGGAGAAAGAAAAGTAAATTACAAACTTCGTGATTGGGTATTTTCTAGACAACGTTATTGGGGAGAACCAATACCAATGGTATATTGCGAAAAATGTGGTTGGGTTCCAATTCCAGAAGAGGAATTACCATTAAAACTACCAGATGTTGAAGATTATGAACCAGGAGAAAACGGAGAATCTCCACTTGCAAAACACGAAGAATGGATAAATACTACATGTCCACATTGTGGTGGAAAAGCAAGAAGAGAAACAGATACAATGCCACAATGGGCTGGTTCATCTTGGTATTATTTAAGATATATGGATCCACATAATGATAAAGCTTTGGCTTCAAAAGAAGCATTAGAATATTGGTCACCAGTAGATTGGTATAATGGTGGAATGGAACATACTACACTACACTTACTATATTCAAGATTTTGGCATAAATTCTTATATGATATTGGTGTAGTACCAACAAAAGAACCATATGCAAAGCGTACATCACATGGAATGATACTAGGAAGCAATGGTGAAAAGATGTCTAAATCAAAAGGAAATGTAATAAATCCAGATGAAATAGTAGATGAATTTGGAGCAGATGCATTTAGAGTATACGAAATGTTTATGGGACCTTTTGACCAAACAGCGCCATGGTCTATGGAAAGTATTAGAGGATGTATGAAGTTCTTAGATAGAGTATGGAATATGCAAGACTTCTTGGTAGATGGAGATGAATATTCAGAAAAATTCGAAAAGATGATGCATAAAGCAATAAAGAAAGTTTCATCAGATATAGAAGAAATGAAGTTTAATACTTCTGTTGCAACTTTTATGACAATGGTAAATGAATTTTATAAAGAAAAACAAATTAATAAAGCAGAATTTGCAACATTTTTACAATTATTAAATCCATTTGCACCACATATGACAGAAGAATTATATCAAAAAATAGGTGGTAAAGAAGAGCTAGCATATAAAGCTTGGCCAACATATGATGAAGCTAAAACTATAGAAGATGAAATAGAAATTCCTGTACAAATAAAAGGAAAAGTTAGAGCTACAATTACTATTAAAAAAGACGAAGATGAAGAAGTAGTTAAACAAAAGGCTAAAGAAGCAGTTGCAGGCCAAATAGAAGGTAAGAGAATAATAAAAGAAATATATGTTAAAAATAAAATTTATAATATAGTAATTGGTTAAATAAGCCACTGTCCAAATCTTTGATTTGGCAACAGTGAGCTATAGTTGACGAAGTCAACAGGAACATTACAGTTATGTTTTGTAACATGGCTGTAATGTTTTTTTAACAATACTGTTATAGAACTTTTGGGCTAATGTAGTATAATATAATTATCTATAGGTATACCAAGGAGAATAGATATGGGGATCGAATCAAATTTAAGAAAAGAAGGAATCAAAGTTACAGAAGAACTTGATAAGATAAAAGTTAATACTATAGCAAAGAATGTTGCTCAAAAGATTGTAGCTGCATTCCCTGAACTTGACTTTAAATTAGGGGAAGTATTTATAAAACTTTCTCAATTAAAAATGTATTATGCAGAAGTGCCAAAGGGCTTTTCAGAAGCTAATTATTTCTACAAAAATACTTCAATTTATTTTAACCAAGAAGTCCCTATAGAAAAAATCGAAAATTATGCTATTCATGAATGCATTCATTATTTACAAGAAAGAAAGGATAAAGCAGGATTTTTATTAAGGCTAGGCTTATGCGATTTAACACAATATAAAGTTCATGGGCTAGCACTAAATGAGGCAGCAGTACAATATGCAACAGCTAAAGCAACAAAAGAACCAAAAGATAATGTGAAGTATTATGGAATTTCTTTTGATACAATTAGCCCTACTTGTTATCCATTAATATGTAATTTGATTGCGCAAATGGCATATGTAACAGGGGAGAAAGTTCTTTTTGATAGTACTTTTAATAGTAATAATAATTTTAAGGAAACGTTTATAGAAAAAACTTCTGAAGATACATTTTATACATTAGAAAAGAATTTTGATAAGATTTTAAAGCTAGAAGAAGATTTATTAAAATTAAATAATAAGATGGAACTTTCAGATAATTTAAATTCTGGACTTAATAAAAAAAGACTTAAAATAAAGAATAGTATTCAAAGTACATTTATGGAATCACAAAATTTAATAATTACTTCATATTTCGATACAGCTTTTGAAAGAATTACGAATTTAGAAGAGGTAGAGAATTATAGGAGATCATTATATAATTACAAAGATTTAGTTGGATATGTTGATGGAATCGACACATTTAATGAATATTACATTAAGACTATGAATAAACTAGAAAATAAATATAACGAGCTAGAAAAAGGAATTATAGCAGAAGATGAAGAACAAGAAATAGTAGGTTTACCAGCAGAAAGAAGAAATAAATTCCAAATATTCTGGCAAACAGTAAAGAAGTTCTTATTTAAATCAGGTGAAGAGTATAAAAGAGAAGAAAAATAACACAAATAGAGGAAGTGATTCCTCTATTTTTACTTTAATTATAAAAAAATCTTATAAATCCATTGACAACACCAAAAAAACATGCTATTATATATAAGCGATTAAAGAAGAAGGTAACCACTTCCACCTTGTCTATAAAGATAGAAAGGTAAATAATTAAATATAAATATGTATATTGTAATTATTTAAGTGGGTTAACTTGCGTCTTTAAGTTAATTCATTTTTTTATTGTCTAAATTAAATTAGACGAAAATATATGGAGGTGTTTTAGAATAAAACAGGATTTACCTATTAACGAAAAAATTAGAGCCAAAGAAGTCAATCTAATAGACGAAAATGGTGAAAAATTAGGAGTAATGTCACTTAACGAAGCACTTAATATAGCTTCAGAGAAAAATTTGGATGTAGCGTTAGTTTCTCCAAACACAGTACCACCTGTTTGCAAAATTATGAATTATGGTAAATATAAATTTGAGCAAGCAAAGAGGGAAAAAGAAGCTAAAAAAAAGCAAAAAGTATTCGAATTAAAAGAAATTAGAGTAACACCTAATATCGAAGAACACGATTTTGGATTTAAATCTAAAAATGCAAGAAAATTTATAGAAGATGGAGCAAAAGTAAAAATAACAGTTAGATTTAGAGGAAGAGAAGTTAATAATGTTAAATTAGGAGAAGCAGTTATCAACAAATTTATAGAAGAATTAAGTGATATAGCATCTCCAGAAAAGAAACCTTTATTAGAAGGTAGAAATATGTTTGTAATTTTATCAAAAAAAGCATAAATAGAAAGGAGCAATTAAAATGCCAAAATTAAAAACAAATAAAGCTGCAAGCAAAAGATATGGTTTTACAGCAAAAGGAAAAGTAAAAAGAACATCTGCAAACGCAAGACACAGATTATCTACAAAAACAAGTAGACAAAAAATGTCTAGAAAACAAAATTCTTATGCAGACAAAACATGTGTTGAAGGAATCAAAAAATTATTACCATATGGTTAATAAAAAGAACGAAGAATGAGGAGGAATAGAAAATGGCAAGAGTAAAAACAGCAAGAATTACTCGTAAAAAACATAAAAAAGTATTAAAACAAGCAAAAGGATATTTTGGTGCAAAAAGATACAGATTTAGAATGGCTAAACAAGCTGTTATGAAATCTGGAATGTATGCATATATAGCTAGAAAAGATAAAAAGAGTAATTTTAGAAAATTATGGATAGCAAGAATAAATGCAGCTGCAAGAATGAATGGAATTTCTTATAGTAAATTAATAGCTGGATTAAAGAAAGCTAATGTAACAATTAACAGAAAAATGTTAGCAGATATCGCTATAACAGATCCAAAAGCATTCACAGAAATTGCTGAAATTGCAAAAAAAGCATAATAAAATAAAATTCTAAGATACTAGTTTGTGAAAACTAGTATTTTTGTGCATAAAAACGCATATTATATAGTAGAAAGGGGGGGAATATTTTTATGGCAGAAGAACAAAAAATCTTGTCAATCATAGATTATATAAATCAAAATAATATATGTAATAAGTATTTAAATAAATTAAAAAATATAATTGGCAGCAGCAATGTAGAAATATTATCTAGGGTTAAAGAAAAACAATCAGCACTAGACAAAATGAAAGTTAGACATTTTGTTTCTGCAAATCAAATAAGTGATTTTGTTGGATATATGATAATTACAGATACAGTCGAAGATGTATATAAAATTAAAAATAAAATAGAAAATGATTTAGGAAATTGTCTAGAGGAAGACTATATAAAAAATCCTAAAAATGGTTATAAGAGTATACACTTAAATTATTTAGTCGAAAAAGATATTCCTCTAGAGATACAGATAAAAACAAAGCAAATGAAAGCTGCACAAGATATTGTACATGATAAAATATATAAAAATTTTAATCTATCAGAAGAATTAAGAAGTGTGCTTAGCAATTTAGTATTTTTAAAAGTATTAAAGCAATAAAGAAAAAACTTTATTGCTTTTTCATTTTTGGTTTTGCAATTAATGAAGCTAAATAACCAAAGAATATTGCGGCAGCAATACCACCTGCTGCATTTTTTATACCTCCAGTAAACGCACCTAAAAGACCTGCTGATTTTACTCCTTCAATAGCGCCTTTTGCTAAATTATATCCGAATCCAGTAAGAGGAACTGTTGCTCCAGCCCCTGCAAAATCAACTAAATATTTATATAGGCCAAGCCCACCTAATATAACACCGGCAGTAACAAATGTAACTAGTATTCTAGCAGAAGTTAACTTTGTTTTATCGATTAAAATTTGACCTATTACACATATAAGCCCACCTACGACAAAAGCCTTTAAAAGTGTAGCCCATTCAAAAACACTTGACCAATCAATATTACTCATGAAATCTCCTCCTAGGGATTTTGTAGGGATTTGGGGACGTTCCTAGAATCCCGATTAATCTTATACTAATATTTTGTGCATGAATTGATAATTTTATACAATTTTACAATATTGAATGTAAAAAAAAGTTATGATAAAATTATAAAAAATTATTTTAGAGGAATGCAAAAGATGATTGAAAGTGAAGTTTTTAAGAGGTATCAATTACCAATAGAAGAATTACGCCCAAAAATAATAGATACAATAGTAGAAGTTTATGGAAAAAGGCATAGAGCTCAAATAGAAGATAGATTAAATAATTTATATATAAATTCATATGTTACAGCCGAGGATGTACAAAATGATTATAATACAAAAAATAGCCATTTTGTATCAATACTATCAGTAAAATTTTTACGAAAAATAGGAATGGAAGTTTCAAAAGAAACAGAAGATAAAGTATATGAAAGAGGAACTTTTCATTTGCAAGAGGAACATAAAGAAGTTTTAAAACAATATTTCGGAACTTCTAATTTTACTGATTATGGAAAAATTCTTTCATTTGATGATAAATTAATAAATTCAGAAAACGACTATGCAAACAGAATGCATAAAGCTAATAGATGTGAGATTTTAAAAGCTATGGGCTTAGAAATTTCGCCAGAAAATTATGATGAAGTTATACAAACTAAGCAAGGTCAAGAATGTTTAAATAGAGTAATGGATATATATAAAGTAGCTGCTGAGTGTAAGAATGAGATTAATCAATTTAAGGAAGATAATAAAGATTATATAGAATATTTAGAAAAAGTTAAAAAATATGAGCAAGAATTAAAATTTAAATACATGAAGGAATATGCAAAGCAAATTGTTCCTTATTGTGATAAAGAACTTGGAACTAAAATAGAAGACGCATTAGCTAAAAACTATAATTCAGATTATAGTTTTACACAAGAAGTAGATAAAGATGGAATATATATTGCAAGGTATGGAGCCCCTCTAATTTTTGCTTTTTCAGAGGATGCAAAAGAAAAATTAGCTAAAGATAACTTTGAATCTATGCGAGTAAAATCAGATAGGGTAAAATATTTTAAAGCCAAAGGACTAGATTTAGGTAATAATTATGAAGATTATGAAAATAGTGAGGAAGCAAAAAAATTATTGCCTGACAAAGAGCTGGTAGAAACAGTGTATACAATAAAAAAAGAATGTGACAAAGAAATGGACATGGAGTTCTTTTTAAATACAGGAAATTACGAGGCTTGTAAAAGAAATATATTAGCACAAGGGATAAAAATACAAGATAGCTTTTGTAAAGAATTTGTCGAAAATGGTGTAACATGTATAGTTCCAAATGTTAGACAAGATGCTAATGGAAACTATAGTTTATTTAATATAGTTCATTTGCCACTAGTAAAAATTTTACCAGAGTATAAAGATGTGCAGATAATACATGAATTATTACACACTGTAGAATCAAGCATGAAACAACTTTCGAAAGATGAAATATATTTTAAATTTGGTTTTGATGAAGTAGTAGAACCAATATGCAAAAATGAAGATGAACTTATTGTAGACGATAGGCAAGGAGATCCAAACGAGCAAAAAAGAAGATATGAATTATTTTCTGAAAATATACATCAAGAATTAGCAATAGAAGTTACCAGAAGATTACATGAAAAAGGAATATATTTGTATGGAGACCAAAAACTTGCTAAAGAAACTGGGTCTACTTCGTACGAGCGTTATAATGTTGTAACTAAAAATTTTCAACAAGAATATAGAGAAGAAATGATTGATGGAATGATGTTACCTACCAGAGATGGAATAACAGAATTGGTTGGAAAAGAAAATTTTGATAGGTTAAATGCAACTGTAAGCGAATATGCTGAATTACCATTTTATAAAATGATGGATGACGTTTTGTCTAAAAGAGATACAGACTTAACAAGAAAAAGGATAGAACTTGCTAATAGAGGAAAGAAAATAGTAGTAGACATGAAAGAATATGAACAAACTAGAGAAGAATATAGTATATCTGTACAAAAAATAGGTAAAACAACAGTACATAGGTCTCTACAAAATAAAAGAGCTGCAATGCAAGAACTTACAAATGATAAGACTAAAGTTTTGGAGGGAGAACAATCAAGAAATGAATAATAATTATTCTAAAGCATATGTAGAAGTATTAGAAATTTTAAAATATATTCCAAAAGAGGATTTAGAAAAAGTTCCAAAAGATATAATGTATACTTTGGAAAAATGTGCAGATAAAGAGTATATCTTTAAAATTAATAAAAGTGTTCCTTTTGAAGAACAAAATTTAATGGAAGAAACAAAAGATATACTTGCTAATTTTTTTAGAGATTATTGGGCGACTGATTTTCAAAGAGAACAGATTTTAATAAAAGAAAAACAAGATGAGTATGAATTAGAAAAGAACAAGATAAAAATTAACTATGATGAAGTATTTAAGAATAAAAAGATAGAAGAAAAAATAAAAACAGGAATAGCAGTAATACCAGAAAAGAAGTGGTATGAGAAGTTTTTGGATTATATGAAAAAAATATTTAAATTCAAAAAATAGAGATTTTGCTTTATACGAAATCTCTATTTTTTTGAGGATTGGCAACTAAGCTAATAGATTGATTACAAATATAGTAAAAAAGGAATGTACCTAAAGCTATATTACTAAATTTCTATGCTAACAGCGTGTGCAATTCCAGGAATACTTTCACCTTGTTGGGTAGAAGTTGAATTCATTAATGCTCCAGTTGCGATTAATAATATTTTTTTATACTTTTTAGTTTTCAACATATTAAATAAATAGCCAGAGAATACTGTACCACAGCAAGCACAGCCACTTCCACCAGCATGTGTGTCTTGGGTTGCTTTATCAAAAATTAAAACTCCACAATCATTATAGTTAGATTTTATATTGAATCCTTTAGTTTGTGCAAGTTCAATTAAGATCTCTTTTCCGACATGTCCAAGGTCACCTGTTATTATTGCATCATAATAACTTGGATTTCGACCAGTATCACTAAAATGTGTAATTAAAGTATCTAAAGCAGCAGGTGCCATTGCTGCTCCCATATTATTACCATCTTTAATTCCCATATCTATAATTCTACCAGGAGTAAAATGTGTTACAAAAGGACCTGTTCCAGCAGAAGATAGAATTGCAGCACCAGAACCGGTAACAGTCCATTGTGAAGATTGTGGTCTCTGGTTTCCAAGTTCCAATGGAAATCTAAATTGTTTTTCTGCACTACAGAAATGGCTAGAAGCAGCACAAATAACATTATCAGCAGCACCGCCATCAATAAATACAGAACCTAAGCCTAAGCCTTCAACAAAAGTAGAGCATGCACCGAATATGCCTATAAATGGTATATTCGAATCTCGTAAACCAAAGCTAGAAGAAATACATTGATTTAATAAATCACCAGCAAAACAGTAGTCTATACTAGAGATTGGAAGATTAGATTTTTTTACTGCAGAATAGACTGTTTCTTTTAATATTTTACTTTCAGCTTTTTCCCAAGTTTTTTCACCCCAAAACTCGTCTTCTAAGCATTTATCAAAATACTTAGCAAGAGGCCCCTCTGCTTCTTTCGGACCAACAATACTTGCTGTATCTAAAATAGTAGGAGGCTTAGTAAATTTAATAGTTTGTTTTCCTAATTTCTCCAAAAAATCATCTCCTTATGCTAAAGTAATACCTTGGGTATTAAAAATTAGATATACAATACCAACAATAATAGAAGTACAAATACCAAAAACTAATACAGGTCCAGCAATGGTAAACATTTTACTACCAACACCCATAACATAACCTTCAGATTTGAATTCTATTGAAGGTGCAACAATAGAGTTAGCAAAACCAGTAATAGGAACTAAAGAACCTGCACCTGCAAATTTTCCTATTTTATTAAACATATTTAATCCTGTTAAAAAGGCACTAATTGCTATTAAAATGATAGAAACTATAGTTCCAGAAGTTGCTTCATCAAAGCCACGTGCTTTACATATAAGTGAAATAATTTGACCAAAAGTACAAATTAAACCTCCAACCCAGAATGCATTAAAACAATTCTTTAATATTGGTGAATTAGGTGATTTTTTATCTACATATTCTTGGTATTTTTTTTGTGTCTCGATAGGTTGCATAAATACTCCTTTCTACATATTAGAATGATCTATATAAAATGTAAGTTCTATTTCAGCAAAATATTCAGTAATTTTACCATCTTGAATATTTGCTGTTTGGTCAATTACCTTAACCTCGGATATATAATTTATTGTTTTTGAAGCTTCACTAATAGTTTGTACAATAGCATCTTTCCAAGATATGTTAGAAGAACCTCTAACACGAATGTGTTTTTCTACAGTCATTACAATACCTCCTATAAATAAAATTACTAATATTTTTTCCATTTAATTTAATTTTATACAGATGGATGATATAATATAAAAAGACTTGGGGACGTTCCTTAAATCCCGAAAACCACAAAGTGAAAGGAATATATATAATGAGAATTGATTTTGCACGTAATATTGCGTTAAAAAGTTTATATGAAATAAATACAAAACAAGCATATTCAAATATAGTGTTAGATAAATATATAAATGAAAATCGAGAAAAACTAAGTAAATTAGACATAAATTTCATATCTGAATTAGTGTATGGTGTTGTAACTTGGAAACTAACATTAGAATATATAATTCAAAAATATTCAAAAATAAAATTAAAGAAAATGTCTGACTGGGTAAAAAATATCTTATATTTAGGTAGCTATCAAATATTATTTTTAGATAAAGTTCCAAAATCTGCAGCTGTAAATGAAAGTGTTAATTTATGCAAAAAGTATAATTTTAAGTCAGTTGGATTGGTTAATGCAATTTTAAGAAAAATAGAGAAAAGTGATTATGAAGAAATTAATACTATAACTAATAGTATAACAAGAATAAGCTTAAAATATTCAATGCCAGAATGGATAGTAAAAAAATTTTGTGATGAATATGGCAATGAAGAAGCAGCAAATATTTGCCAAAATTTAAATTTAAGACCCAACATTTCGGTAAGATTGAATAGGTTAAAAGATAAAATTGAACTTGGAGAAAAAGGAATTTTAGAAGATTTTAGAGTTATTACAGGCACAAAAAATATTACAAAAACTAAAGAATATATAGAAGGCAATATAACTATTCAAGATGAGGCAGCAGGATTAAGTAGTTTCATTTTAGCACCAAAAGAAGGAGAGATGGTTTTAGATGCATGTAGTGCTCCTGGTGGAAAAACCACTTATTTAGCAGAACTAATGTGCAACCAAGGAAATATCGTAGCATGGGATATTTACGAAGAAAGACTAAAACAAGTTAAGCAAAATGCTAAAAGATTAGGAATTAATATTATACAAACAGAAGTACATGATGCAACAAAATTAAAAGAAGACTATGTAGAAAGATTTGATAAGATTTTACTTGATGTGCCATGCCTAGGGTTAGGAGTAATAAGAAGAAAGCCAGATATAAAATGGAATAGACAAGAAAATAATATAAAAGAAATTTCTGATATTCAATTTAATATACTAAAAACATGTTCTAAATATTTAAAGAAAAATGGAACTTTAGTATATTCTACTTGTAGTATGTTAAAAGAGGAAAATGATGCAATAATAGAAAAATTTATAAAAGATGAAAACTTTGAAATAGTAGATATAGATAAACAAATACCAAAAGAATTTTCTAAAATAACTACTAATAATATGGTTCAATTTTTACCAAGTCAAAAACATGATGGCTTTTTTATAACAATGTTAAAAAAAATATAAGGTGCTGGAGGCGTAAGGTAAATATAATATTACGTAAATATTACATTATTATTATGTTTAAATTAAATACCTTGACTTTTTTATATAAACAGATAAAATATTGTTAAAAGAAAACTGCAAAAGTGTTACGCACAATATATATACAAAAGAAGGGAGTCGTTTATATGTTAAATAAGGTAAGAGAAGAAAAGGGAATAACATTAGTAGTTTTAATAATAACAATAATTGTATTACTATGTTTAGCAGGAGCTATAGTATATTTAGTATTTGGTCAAGATGGATTAACAGGAAAAGATAATGCACTAGAGGCAGAAAGAGATAAAGCATATGCTAAGGATATTGTAACAATGGCATTAAAAGTAGTAGAGAAAGAACAAGAACAATCTGAAATGAATGTTAATGGATTAGTACAAACAAATACAAATCCAGATGTTATAGATGCAGTTGTAAAAGCAATAGATAAATCTTCAAACTTTAAAGAAGGAGCAGATGGAAGCTCTGTAGAATATGTTACAAACAATGGAGATAAATATGTAGTTACAATAGATACACAAAACTTAAAAGTAAAAGATGTAAACTAAAAATATAGTAGTTTAGGCTATAACTTAAAATTGTAAATAAAATATTTATATGATAGAATAGGCATATACATTAGTATATGCCTAAAAAAATGTTAGGAGAAAAAAATGATTAATTTTATATTTAGTATAATATATTTATTAGTTTTAATAGGTATTGCAATTATAGATAAAAAAGAGCATAAAATTTCTAAAAAGATCTTACTTGTAGGTTTTATTGTAGAAGCAATACAGATAATTTATTTATATGTTAATAATAACTATCATTTAATTGAGTATTTAATTTATTTAGTAATATTTGTTATATTATTAATAATGGATACAGTTATTATAAGAAAAAAAGGTGAGTCATTATATGTGTTACAAATTTTAATGCTTTGTATGTATATGGCAATATTTACAGATAAATATATTTTTGCGGTAACAGTTATATATACGTTATTAGTTATTGGATTATATATTTTAATTGGAAAAATTTCTACAATAAGAAAAAGAAGAGTAATTAAAAAGCAGAATGCTAAAGTACTTGCAAAATTACCAATAGGTTTTTATTTATGTATAGCAGATATACTAGTTTTAATATATAGTATAATTGTATAAAAGTACTAAAAACATAGGGAGAGTGGAAGTATGAATATAGGAATAGATATAGGTGGAAGTCATATAGGAGTAGGTCTTGTAGGTTCAAGTGGTAAAATAATAAATAAAAAAGAAGTAGATATTACAGAAAAAGACAAGAAAAACATAGAGAAAATGATTATAAATACAATTACAAATTTTATTAAAGTGATTTTAAAAGAACAAGACATAGAGACTAAAGAACTTGGGTATATAGGGATTGCATCACCAGGAACGATAGAAAATAATTGTATATATAATGTTGTAAATTTAGGTGTAGAAAAACTAGATATAGCAAAAATTTTAAATAAAGAATTTGGATTAGAAGTAAAAATAAAAAATGATGCTAAGTGTGCTGGTATTGCAGAAAGTATGTATGGAAGCACAAAATCAGCACAGGATAATATATATTTATGTTTAGGAACAGGAATAGGTGGAGCAGCGTTCATAAATAATAAATTAGTAGAACCTAGGTATAAATCTGGAATGGAATTTGGACATATGATAATACAAAAAGATGGTAGAGAATGTAAATGCGGAAGTAAAGGCTGTTTCGAATCATATTGCTCTATGAAAGTTTTAAAAAGAGAAATATCAGAAACATTAGAATTAAACGAGAACGAGACAGGGGCAAATATTGTAAATGAAATCAGAAAACATATAGATGATTTAAGAATAAAGCCACTTATAGAAGAATATGTACAATATTTGGCAATAGGAATAGCAAATTTAATAAATATATTTGAACCAGAAATTATATGTATTGGTGGAAGTTTTGTTTATATTGGGGATCTAATTATTCCAAGGTTAAAAAAGGCAATTCAAGAAAAAGGCTTATTATTTAATTCAAGAAAAGAAATAAATATAGTTCTTGCTAGTTTAGGCAATGATGCCGGAATTATTGGAGCCGCAAGCTTATTATAGAAAAAAATCACATAAATACTTGTACAAATTTTAAGATTGTGATATAAATTATGTATGGAATTTTATAAGAAAGGTGGAACATTTGTGGAAGGCGAAACAAGTACTGATAAAAAAACGATATTAATTGTGGATGATGAACAACCAATAATTGATATGCTAGTATATAATTTGGAAAAAGAAGGATATAATACCTTAGAGGCAACAGATGGGGAAAAAGCAGTAGATATAGCTTTAAATAACACACCTGACTTAATATTATTAGATATTATGATTCCTAAAATGGACGGATTATCTGTTTGCAAAAGAATAAGACATACTTTAAATGTTCCAATTATAATGCTTAGTGCAAAAGGCGAAGAAATAGATAAAATATTAGGATTAGAATTAGGAGCAGATGATTATATAACAAAACCTTTTAGCATAAGGGAGTTAATGGCAAGAATAAAAGCTAACTTAAGAAAAGGTAAAGGAAGCTACGAAGACGGAAAAGCAGAAGCAAATACTAATAAAATAATTGTAGGAGATTTACAATTAGATGTTGATAAATTCGAAACAAGAGTTAAAAATAAAGTTATAGATTTAACATTAAGAGAGTTTGAAGTATTAAAATATTTAGCAAATCAATTAGGTCAAGTTGTAACAAGAGAAACTCTACTAGAAAAAGTATGGGGTTATGAATATTATGGTGATATTAGAACTGTAGATGTTACTGTAAGAAGAATAAGAGAAAAGATAGAAGAGGATACATCAAATCCAAAAATATTAATAACTAAAAGAGGAGTAGGTTATTATATAGCTACAGGTGATAAATAAATATAAATTAAGCCACTATCAAAATATTTAGTAGGTTATAATTGGAGTAAATCCAATAAATTGTGGGAAAAAGTCACAATGCAAATGAGTAAAAATCGTCGGTCGAAATACAGATATGTAGTCTATTTTAACTGGCGATTTTATTAGTATAATAAGAATCACTTAAAACTAGTGTAGCAAGGAGTAATAAATGATAAAGAATATACAATTAAAAATAGTATTAATATTTTTTATATTAGGAATGTTTATAATTATAGGGTTAGGGTTATTTTTTACTAACTCATTAGAAGCAATAAATACAGTTTTAAACACAGCTCAAATTACAGATGTAATAGTAGAAGAAATTAATAATATAAAAACTGTATCAATGATTTCTTTAGTATTATTAGGGGCAATTAGCATTATTGTAGGAATTTTCCTTTCAAAAACTGTAGTAAAGCCAATAGATAAATTAATAAAGAATGCAGAAAAGTTAACATCAAAGGAAAAAAATGCTCATGTAAAAAATAAGAATGAGATAGACAATTTGGCAGATACTTTTGAGGAAATGACAACAAAATTGCAAACTAATTTATCAGAGATTTCTACACAAAAAAAGCAAATGGAAACAATTCTTCTACATATGAGTGATGGTATAATTGCTTTTAACATGGAAGGAAAGGTTATTTTGATAAATCCAGCTGCAACAAGAGCGTTATCTATAATGGAAGAAGATACAGATTTTGAAACTATTTTTAAGAATGTAAATATAGAAATTAACATGGAAAAAATAATCTACCTAGAAGATTGGACATCATCAGAGCAAAAAGTAAAAGTAAAAGATAGATATTTAAACCTAGCGTTTGAAATATTAAAAGATGAAAAAGATAGACCAGCAGGAGTTATGGTTCTTATACAAGATATAACAGAACATGTAAAATTAGATAATATGAGAAAAGAATTTGTAGCAGATGTATCACATGAATTAAAAACACCAATAACATCAATAATGGGATATGCAGATACTTTGCTAGAAACAGACCATGATAAAGTAATAGAGACGAAATTTTTAGGTGTAATATCTTCAGAAGCTAAGCGAATGTCAAAATTAGTAACAGATTTATTATCTCTTTCTAGATTTGATAGTAATAAGACAAACATAGTAAAAGAAGAATTTGATTTGGGAGAACTTGCTAAGAAATGCCAAGAGAAACTTCAAATAGAAATAGATAAGAAACATTTACAAGTACATTGTTTAGTTACTGCAAATGTACCACCTGTATATGCAGAAAAGGACGGGATAGAAAGAGTAATCATAAATATACTATCAAATAGTATTAAATATACAAATGAAAATGGAACAATTAACATTTATGTGGGATTTGTATATAATGATGCATATATAAAATTTATAGATACGGGAATAGGTATTCCAGAAGAAGATTTAGAAAGAATTTTCGAAAGATTTTATAGAGTAGATAAAGCCAGAACTAGAGAAATGGGTGGAACTGGTTTAGGACTTTCTATAGCAAAAGAAATATTAGATAGAAATAATGGAACAATAGATATAAAGAGTAAACTTAATGAAGGAACAGAAGTTGTAATAAGAATACCTACAAAGACAAATAACAAATTTATCCTAAAGGAGGAAGAAAACTTAAATGAAGGAAAAGCTAGACAACAATCAAATATCCAGGAACAAAAAGATAATTAAAGAAATTGGTGGCTGGATTATTTGTATAGTAATTGCAATTATATTAGCTTTATTAATAAAATATTTTATTCTAACACCAACAGTTGTAAAACAGGAATCAATGTATCCTACATTAAAAGAAAACCAAAGATTAATTTTAAATAGACTTGGAAGAACATTTAAACAAATGCCAGAAAGAGGAGATATAATTACTTTCGAAGCTCCAACTGTTACGTACAGAACAGAAGAAGATACAGATATTTCTAATCCTGTAGCAATTTATGAAGATGAAGAAAGAAATATTTTTGAAAGTTTTAGCTACAACGTATTAGAAATTGGAAAGACAAGTTATATTAAAAGAGTTATAGGATTGCCAGGTGACCATGTACAAATAAGAAATGGTAAGGTATATATAAATGAAGAAGAATTAGAAGAAGATTATTTACAGCCGGGAATTATAACTGATGATGCAGAGGGAATGTTTTCTGATATTATAGTTCCAGAAAACACTGTATTTGCAATGGGAGATAATAGAAACTCAAGTGTAGACTGTAGAGCTTTTGGATGTATTCCACTAGAAAGAATAGAAGGAAAGGTCTTAATAAGATTTTGGCCACTTAATGAATTTGGAAAAGTAGAAGAGTAGGGGGAATAGACTTGTTTGAAAATATTGCAGGTCATGAAAATATAAAAAATATATTATCAAATAACATAAATACAAAAAATATATTGCATAGTTATTTATTTATAGGTGAAGAGGGGATAGGAAAAAAGATGCTTGCAATAGAATTTGCAAAAGCAATTTTGTGTACTTCAGAAAATAATAAACCATGCAATATTTGTAAATCATGTGTAGAGTTTAATACAAATAATAATGCAAATTTTAATTTGATAAACGAAGAAGGAAGCGCAATAAAAATAGAACAAATAAGAAATATGCAAGTCAAAATAGCAGAAAAGCCAATAAATTCAGACTATAAAGTGTATTTAATTAATGAGGCAGAACTTATGACAGTGGAGGCACAAAACTGTTTATTAAAAACATTAGAAGAGCCACCAGAGTATATTGTTATAATTCTTATAACATCAAATGAAAATAAAGTTTTAAATACTATAAAATCTAGATGTATGAAATTATATTTTAATAATTTAGATAAAAACAGTGTAAAAAAAGTGCTAACAGAACAGTTCGAAATGAAAGATATAAATGACTCTTTTTTAGATGCTGTAGGTGGAAGTATAAAAAAAGCACTATTAATTAAAGAAAAATCGTCAGAATACGAGCAAATAACTAAATTATTTGATATAATAGATAAAGAGAATTTAGTTAACTTTATAAATTCAGCAAGTATAATATATGAAAATAAAGATGATATCTATAATATTTTAGATTATATAAATATTTTATTAGATATCAAAATTAGATCAAATTCAAACAATTCGTTTAAATTTGCAAATTGTATTTTTACAGTAGAAGAAGTTAAGAAAAGATTAAGAGCAAATAGTAATTATGATATGTCTATAGACTATCTACTAATGAATATGTGGAAGGAGATTAATGGTGAAAGAAGTAGTAGGTATTAAATTTAAAAAGCCGGGTAAAATATATTTTTTTGATCCAGCAGGCTTAAAGTTAAATTTACAGGATACAGTTATAGCTGATACTGCAAATGGTGAAGAATTTGCTAAAATAGCTATGGCTAATAAATTAATGCCTGATGAAAAGATTGTAGAGCCTTTAAGAAAAGTATTAAGAGTTGCTACAAAGAAAGATATAAGACAAAATGAAGAGAACAAACAAAAGGAGAAAGAGGCTTTTAAGATTGCCTTAGATAAGATTGCAAAACATAAATTACCAATGAAGCTTATAGATGTAGAATATAAATTTGATAGATCAAAAATATTATTCTATTTTACAGCAGATGGTAGAATTGACTTTAGAGAATTAGTAAAAGATTTAGCTGCCATATTTAAGACTAGAATAGAACTTAGACAAATTGGAGTAAGAGATGAAGTTAGAAGAATGGGTGGCAATGGAGTATGTGGTAGAGAGCTTTGTTGCTGTAGTTTTCTAAATAACTTTGATGCAGTGTCTATAAAAATGGCTAAAGAACAAAACATGTCACTAAATCCATCTAAAATATCTGGAGTATGTGGTAGACTAATGTGTTGTTTAAAATATGAACAAGAAGCATATGAAGAAAAAGTGGGAAGATTACCAAAAGTAGGTTCTATCGTAGAAACAGCTGATGGAGAGGGAACTGTAGACAGTGTAGAAATTCTTAAAGAAAATGTAAGAGTAAAATTTGAAGATGATGATGGATATCATTATAAAAAATATAAGGCAGAGGATGTAAAGCTAATTAAAGCAAGCGAAACAGAGGAAATTGATCCAGAAGAAAAAGAAAATGAAAAAGAATTAGAAGAACTTGAAAATTTAGCAAAAAATGATATATTAGTAGAAGACGATATGTAATAAACACTTTAAACTTACATATACTGAAATAGAGAACGTATTAGAAAATATAGTACTGAAAGGTGGTGAATATTATGGCATATAAAATAACAGATAAATGTATAAGTTGTGGAGCTTGTGCAGCAGAATGTCCAGTAGGATGCATTTCACAAGGAGATGATAAATTCGTAATAGATCCAGAAGCTTGTATCTCTTGTGGTACATGTGCAGGAGTTTGTCCAGTTGAAGCGCCAGAGGAAGAATAAAAAATATATAATATACATATTGAGAAGGAAGTTACATTTTAATTGATGTGACTTCTTTTTTTATTATATAAAAACTAAATCTGAAACATTACTAAAGGAGACATACAAATGAAAATAAGTTGGCTAACTAGAAGAAAAAGTTTCGAAGAGATTAATCAAAATAGAAAAATACGATATGAACAAATTCTAGAAAGTTTATGTTTAGGGAATAAAACTGCTAAAGAAATTGCAGTTGAATTATATAAGCAAAAATTAACAAATACAGATGAACGTAATACAACCGCTCCAAGATTAACAGAATTAGAAAAAATGGGGTTTGTAGAGGCAACAGCAAAAAAAACGTGCAAGTATACAGGAAAAACAGTAACTGTGTATAAATTGACTAAATTAGGATTTGAGGCTATAAAAAAAATGTAATAAAAACTTAATGAAATCTATCAAACAGTATTCCGTAAAGAAAGGCAGGAGACAATAAAAAACATATATTTACTAAATATTGTAGAAATAGTAAAATCAAAATAGGGAAAGTACGCAAATAAGAAAGGATTGATACAAAGTGAAAAGACGTAAAATGCTTGTGAATCTAAAGAGAAAAACCTTAAATCAACTCGGGAATATTAGATTTATTATTGTAAGTATATTTGCAATAATTCTAGTGACATTATTAGTTTTAGGATTAATTTCATATGCAAAAAATGGTATAGAAGTTACAACATTAAGCATTGTAACCAAAAGTAGTGATAATAAGTTTTCACTTAGTGGAGCTAAATATATCATAAAAAAGATTACTACAGATGAAAATAATAATGAAGTGATAGAAGATGCAAAGGACTATTATGGTAATCTAATTGGGAATGAAGAAAATATAGATGGCACAGCTTATAGAATTATTACAAGCAATGAAAATGGAGAAATAAATCTAGACTTACCATCAGGTAAATATAGAATTACAGAAATAGTAGCACCAACTGGATACAAATTAAATGAAAATAATTCATATGATATTGTATTAGACAAAAAAGGAAATTATTCTTTATTCTATACAAATAAGGAATGGGAAAAAGAATTTAAAGAAGATGAAACTAGATTAAATCCATTAGATATAAAAGAAACAACAGGAGAGGAATATATTGCACTTGTAGAAGTAGTTGCAAGATACACGGTTCCAGCACAAGATAAAGAAGATAATCAGCCTAGTGAATTAAAACCAGGACTATATATTTTTAGGTATAATGCTAACAATAAAATTAAAGAAATTGTATATTTATATGAAAATGCCCAAAGAAATATTGAAACTAATATAAAAATTTTAAATGAAACAGAGAAATATTATATATTATATTTAAATGAAGAAATACTTGCTTTTGAAAAAGATGGGGAGCTAGTTAATGATTTTTGTAGTTTTATATATGATTTAGATATGTATTTTTTAGATAATTATTATGTGTCAAAACAAACAGGAGATATTACTATAGTAGGACAAGCATACGGAGAAAATACTATACCAGCAGAACAAACTTCAGGTAATAAAGAAATTACTTTTGGAGAAGAGGATTTAGAAAGCAATATATTAATACAAATTAATTCGGAAGGAAAAGTAAATTGGCTTATAGATTTTAAAGATGCAGAGATTATAAGTAATATAATGCAAAGAGATTCAAATGTTACAATTAACATAAGCGTTGATAATGACATTATACTAAATCAAGGTGATGATGATATAGAATTATCACCAGGAGCATATAATTTAACTATAAAAAATGGCCAAGTAGAAAACGCTGTAAATCTAATAGACAGTTTTAAAAATCAATTATATAGTGATAATGATCTTATGGAAGAACATATAACAGCTGATTTTGGTACATTAAGTTTTATATATGTTTATGATAAATATACTATACAACCAGAAAATACTGTGAATAACGAACTAATCCAGTTAAATAGTTACCAAATGTATGTTATAAAACTTAATAGTGAAGATAAAGTTGAATGGGCTACGCCAATAAATTTACTAAATGATAATATAATATATTACACAGAAGTAAGTAACGGTTATATTATTAATGCAACTATGAGTGGTACAATTAATGCGGAATATGTATTAGATGGAAATGATATTGAGCTAGGAAGTGAAAATTTTGCTACAATAAAATTTGATAAAACTGGAAAAGTTATGCATGTAGAACAAGAACCAATAGAAAATAATACAGAAGAAGTGTATTGCTTAGATAATTTAATTGAATTAGAAAATAGAAAATTTATACAATTAAAAACAAAAGATAGTTTACATATTCCTGAATCAATTGTAGAAGGAAGAGAGATAGAGTATTTTCATGATACTAAATTAGAAAAGTATGTAGAAATAGAAGAAAAAAGAGAGAAAATTGATAAGCAAATATTAACTGTTACAAATGGAAAAGAAGATTCATTACAGATTATAAAACAAGATTCTAGGACAGCTGAATTGTTACCAGGTTCAAAATTTACAATAAAAAAAGTTATAACAAATGCTGACGGAACAGTAACAAAAGAAAATGCTTTAAATAATGATGGAGAATTAGTAGGAAATATCGAAAATATAAATGGGGAGGATATAAGAGTTGTTACTACAAATGAAAATGGAGAAATTAATGAAAGCCTTCCTGTAGGAAAATATGAAATTGTAGAGGTTAAGGCTCCTGAAGGATATTATTTAAAACCTACAGTAGAAGAAAATACATACGAAGTAGAAATTTCAGAAAAACAAGCGGAAAAGAAAGAATGGAAAGAATCGTGGAGTAGAATTGTAGGGGAATATAAGGTAAGAGAATCCTCATTAGATGAGTATGAAGCAGTAGGATATACAAAAATATTACAAAAAGATGAAACTGGAGTAATAGTATATTTAGCTAATAATGAACATTTAAATATTCCAGCAGAAGATACAGTAAATAATGTGGAGATAAATCTTTATAATCCAGTAATAATAAAATATAATTTAGACAATAAAGTAGAATGGATAAAGAGTACAATAGAATTTGAAGATATTAAGAAGACAGAAAATAATGAGTATATTGTAAATGGTTATCTAGAGGATGAAATAGAAATACCAGCAGAAGACACAGCCAATAATGAAGAATTGGTAATTCCAAGAGGAAGTGTAACTTTAAAATATGATAGTGAATTTAAAATTACAGGTATAATCGCCTTGGATTCTGTAGACTATTTAACTGATAACATTTATGAAGTTCATATATATGATAATGGGTTTAAAATTCCAGCTATAAGTACCGTTGATGGTAGAGAGATAATTTTAGAACAAGGAAAATATCTCGTAAAAATAACTGATGATATTAAAATAGAAAAGGTAATTATTAAAATTCCAAATTACGAAGATTACATTGTAAAAGATAATGCGATAATATATAAGATAGTTCCAGAAGAAAATGAATATATACGTACTATAGATAATAGAGAAAAAGAATTATTGTCAGGTAAAGAATATTTAGCAAAATGTAACTATAATGGTGATATTTTAAATGTATTTACGGGAATGGATGAAATACAAGATATAACTGCAGATGAAGATGGATATTTACTAAAAGTACATAATAAAGAAGATACATTGATATCAACTGAAGATACTTGTAATGGCGAAGAAGTAATATTAAATAATTATATGTATATAAAATTAGATAATAATTTGAAACTTATGAGTAATACTATGGATTTTTGGGGAAATGATAAAAGCTATGATTCTTATATTGAATTAGTAGATGTATTAAATGATGGTTATTTGCTAAAAATCTTTACAGTTAATGAATATACTGTACCAAAAGAAAATACTATTAATGATACAGAGATGATATTAAAGTATCATACAGAAACTATAGTAAAAGTAAATAAAGAATTAAAATTTGAATGTAAACTAAATGAGTTTAAATTAAATAGTTACTATACTGATGGAGAATATGTTACATCAAGTATATATGACAAGGAAAACAGAATATACAGATTACGTAGATATTTTACTTATAGTACAACAATACCAGCAGAAGATACAGTAAATAATAAAGAAATTAAAGTATCGAGTGGATACAATTATGTATTATATGATAGCGAATTTAAAATAATGGCAGTTGGTATGAATTCCCCAAGTTCTGTATTAGAAAGTGGATACATTATTTGTGAATATAATTCTAGTGAAAAAGAAATTCCTGCAGAAGATACGGTTAATAATCAAGCTATTATTTTGCAAAAAGGAGATTCATTAATTATATATAATAAACAAATGAAAGTAGAGCGAGTTCTTACTGGTTATTATAATATATATTCTTTTGATGATTTAGGAGAAATTGCATTTGAGGTAGAACCTAAGAATACAACAATAATTGATGCTAAAGATACAGTGAATAATAAAGAAATAGTATTACAAGAAGATAATAGATATATTGTAATAATAGATGAAAATACACTAAAAATAGAAAATGTAATATATATTCCATATTCAGGAGATTATACAAAATTAAATGAAGGATATCTAATGAAGGGTTACTTTATAGAAAACCAAGTTATACCTGCCGAATATACAGCAGATGGAAAGGATATAGAAATTGAAAATCCATATGAAGATTATATTGTAAAATATAATAATGAAGGAAAAATACAATTAGTACTAGAGGGAGAACTTAGAAAAGTAGATAAAAATGATGATGGCTATACGCTGTTGTTAGAAAATTCTTCAGGATATACTAATTTAGTAAATATAGATAATAATTGGAATATATTAAATATAATAGAAGATTTTGTATTAAATACATCTGATGGGGGATATATTAAATATGAAAATTATCTAACGAATACTACTATAACTAAAGAGATTAATACTACTGGTAATGATATTTTTATCGAAAAGGGACTATATCTTGTAAAAATGAATTCAGAAAATAAAATTGAATGGTTACTAAAACAAGATAAAATAATATTTGAATTAGCAGAAATTAATGAAGATAATTATTTTGGTGCATTTGGCAAAAAAAATAGTTATTATGGATTAAATTTAGGTTTCTTACAAATTTCACAAGAGACTATACAAGAACAGCTATCAAACAAAGTTGTATTAAATGTAACAAATGAATCTGATGTAGGAAAAGTAGTTGTAAAATATGTAGACAGGGAAACAAACCAAGAAATAGCTTCAAGTGAAGAATTTGAAGATAGAGTAGGAGTAGCTTACGAAACAGAAGCAAAAAATATACAATATTATAAGTTAGAAGGAACACCAGAAAATTCAACAGGTACAGTAGCAAGTGGAACAACAGAAGTAATATACTATTATGATAAACAAGATTTCAACATAAAGACAGATAAAACAATTTCTGAATTATATGTAAATGGTGAAAAACAAAATATTAAAAATAATAAAAATAATATTTTCCAAGTATCAGTACACAGAAAAGAAATAGAAAACACAGAATTAAAAATAAAATATATAATCAAAATAGAAAATACAGGAGAAATACCAGGAACTGCAGGAATAGTTACAGACCAAATACCAGAGGGCTTAGAATTCTATGAGGAAGACAATGCAGAATATTGGCAATTAAAAGATGGTATAGCAATAACTGATAAATTAGATGGAGAATTAATTGAACCAGGAGAATATAAAGAATTAGAGATTGTATTAAGATGTACTAATTTAGGCGATAAAGTAGGACTACAGACTAATAAAGCTGTTGCAGAAAATATGAAAAATAATCCTAATTTCGAAGATTCAAATAGTAAAGACGATTTAGGTGAATGTGAGTTATTAATTTCAGTTGGATTAGGTGGACAAGATATTGTAAAAATATTATTAATTTCAATTGTTGCATTAGTAGTTGTTGCCAAAGTGATAAATAAATTTAGAAGAAAAAGTAAATAAAAATAGTAAGATAAAAGAGTTAAGATTTTATAATCTTAACTCTTTTAAAATGTTTTATAGACTTGCTAAATTTTATTCTTTATTTGTTAATTCTTCTAATGCTAGTAATTCTTCCCATCTTTTATCAACTATTTTTTGGAATTCTTCTATCATCCACTCATTTCCCGGTTTAAACATATGTCTAAAACGTTTTTGTGGTTTTAAGAATTCTTCGATTGGAAGTTTTTTTGCTGGTTTATAAGTTATTTTATATTTACCATCTACAACTTCATATAATGGCCAATAACATGTATCTGCAGCTAATTTGTTAATTTGCATTAAATCTTCTGTTGCATATCCCCATCCTCTTGGGCAAGGTGCCATTACATTTATGAATGTTGGTCCTTCTGTATATATTGCCTTTTCTGCTTTTTCATATAAGTCTTTAAAATTAGTCATAGCAAGAGTTTGAGCAACATATGGTAAATGATGTGATACCATTATTTCTGTTAAATCTTTTCTTTCTTGTGCTTTACCTGGGATAACTGTTCCTGCTGGTGATGTAGTTGTATCTGCAAATTTAGGTGTTGCAGAAGAACGTTGAATACCAGTGTTCATATATGCACCATTATCGTAACATACATAAACCATATCATGTCCTCTTTCCATAGCTCCAGAAAGTGATTGTAAACCTATATCATAAGTTCCACCATCTCCACCAAATGCGATGAATTTTGTATGTGTATCTTCTTCTAATTTTCCTTGTTTCTTTAAAGATTTGTATGCAGCTTCAACACCAGATAATGTACTACCAGCATTTTCAAATGCTGTATGGATAAATGAATCTGTCCAAGATGTGTAAGGGTATGTAAATGTAGAAACTTCCATACATCCAGTAGCTGTAGCAATTACAGCATGATCTTCTGGTTTTAATGCACGTAAAATCATTCTAGCAACTGGTGGAGCTCCACAACCAGCACACATTTTATGTCCTTCAGAAAATCTTGAAGGCTTATTTGCGACTACTTCTTTTAAATTATATGGCATTATTTTTCAGCTCCTTTCGTTCTTAATCCTAAATATCTATAAGGATTATCTATTTTTCCTGTTTTTACGATTTCTAATAAATCATTATAAACTTTTTCGATGTCATCAGATTTTGTATCTCTACCACCAATTCCATAGATATAACTTACTGTAGGTACATGTATATTATTTACATACATACCAGATGTAACATCTGTAAATAATGCACCACCTGCTGCATTTAGAGAATCTGCTTTATCTAATACTGCAACTGCTTTTACATTTGCTAATGCTTTAGTAATTTCTTCTGCAGGGAATGGTCTGAATACACGAACTTTTAATAGTCCAGCTTTAATACCTTTACTACGTAAATCATCTACTACAAATTTTGCAGTACCTGCTGTAGAGTTCATACAAACAATAGCAACATCGGCATCTTCTAATTTATATTCTTCGAATAAACCATATTTTCTACCTGTTAATTTTTCGAATTCTTCTGCTACTTCTAAAATAACTTTTTTAGCATTTTTCATAGCTTGTGCTTGTTGAGCCTTGTGTTCGAATAAATATCCTTGTAAATCTAAAGGTCCAATAGAAATAGGTTCTTTGCTATTTAATAAGTAATGTTCTGGTTTATATGTACCAACAAAATCTTTTACTTTATCATCTTCTACTAAATCTATTGTCTCTATAGAATGTGATGTAATAAATCCATCTTGGCATACCATTAATGGTAATAAAACATCTTTATGTTCTGCAATTCGATGAGCCATTAATAGGTTATCATATGCTTCTTGATTACTTTCTGAAAATAACATTATCCATCCAGCATCACGAACACCCATTGCATCTGAATGATCATTGTGGATATTTAATGGTCCAGATACAGCTCTATTAACAAGTGACATTACTATAGGTAAACGTAATGATGAAGCAATATATATCATTTCCCACATGAAAGATAATCCGTTTGAAGATGTAGCTGTCATAGCTCTAGCGCCTGCTGCTTCTGCACCAACACAAGCACTCATTGCACTATGCTCACTCTCTACTGCGACGAATTCTGTATCAACAGCACCATTGCTAACAAAAGTAGAAAAATATTGTGGTATTTCTGTTGATGGTGTAATAGGAAAGGCAGCAACAACGTCTGGATTTATTTGTTTCATAGCTGTAGCTGCAGCTTCATTACCACTTAAACGTTCTCTTATACTCATTATTCAATTCCCTCCTCTTCCATTGAGATTGCTTTAAAAGGACAAACTTTGGCGCAAACACCACATCCTTTACAATAATCATAATTAAAATCAGTTCTTTTCATATCTTTTCCAACTGGAATTGCATTTTCTGGACAAACAGGGAAGCATAATCCACATTGTTTACATTTTTCACTATCAAAAACAGGTCTCATGCTTCTCCAATCTCCAGTTTTTATTTCACGAGAATTTCCAGCATTATATATTGTTCCTCCAATTGTCATATCTTCCATTGGAGTTGAGCCATTTATATTTGTTTTATCCATTTTTAAACTCCTTTCTTAAAAGTTTACTATTGTACTTTTACAACTTTTTGTAAAGCTATTTCTAATGCTTTCATATTTCCACCTATAACTTCTGGTTTCTTTGCAAATTTATGCTTAAAAGAACCCTCCATATCTTGTAAGAAATCTTTTTCAGGAATTATTCCTGTTACTTTTACAACAGCAGCAAGCATTGGAGTGTTAGGAAAATACTTTCCTAAAGCTTCTATAGAAACAGTTCTTGCATCTATTGTATATATGTGTCCTTTATATCCTTTTAATAATCTTTTTAATGTTTCACCATCTTTTGTAGTATTAATAATAATAGCTCCAGATTCTTTTAATCCTGCAGTAACATCTACTGAATGTAATAAAGTGTCATCAACGACTACTACATAATCTGGATTATAAATATTACAATGTATTCTAATAGGTGTTGTACTAATTCTGTTATAAGCGGTGATTGGTGCTCCCATTCTTTCAGCACCATATTCAGGAAATCCTTGTATATATTTTCCTGTATTAAATGCTGCATCAGCTAATAATAAAGAAGCTGTTTTGGCACCTTGACCACCTCTACCATGCCATCTAATTTCAATTAAATCGTTCATTGGTTTTAAATTACCTCCTTTTAGTAAATTTACGTATAAATATACACTTAAAGTATATTCTTAAAAGCCGTAAGTGTCAAGGCAATTTGTTAGAATAAATGGTCATAAAAAAATAAAAATACCAAGTAGACATAATCTTTAAAAAGTGCTATACTATAAAGGCTGAAAGCAAGTTGAAAAAGATTTTTAAGGAGGATAAATATGCTAATTAAAACAAAATTAAGACCAAAGGAACTAAATGAATTTAATCGGTGGTTTGGAGATTTAAAACACTCCATTACACCGATTGAAGGAACTAGTAGACAAATCCAAGAGCGGATCGAAGACGAGAGAGTGAGTTCACAAATAATTTTATCAAGTGAAAAGTTGTTTATTCAAGATATTAAAGGAGAAGCTGTAGGTAGAATACACAAAAATTTGCTTACAAATATTTATAGGGATATGAATAATGTCCAACGCTTTATGCTAAGAACTTTTGTTGAATTTGAAAGAAATGCGCTACCAATTGTTTCAAATTCTCAAGCTGGGGATTTTATACAGGGATTAGAGGAAGATGAAAAAGTAATGATTTATAATCAAATTTTACACTTCTTCAAGTATTTTAAAGATATAGAACTTACCGAAGATACAGAAGTTTGTGTATTAGCGGCGGATAGCACATCAATATGTGGTTCAATAACTAAGGACACCAATTTGAGTTCCATTAAACTTCCTAAAGATATCAAGGAGAAAGTATATTTATTGGAATTATCAGATAGTCAGATAAATATGCTAAAATATTATTACATGATGGTTCTAGATATTATCTTACATCCTTTTTTCGAAAATACTATATATGCAATAGAACAAGCTAGACCATTATATTGGAGTATAGTAAGCTTGTTAAAAAAATTGGATGAACATATTAGTGATTTTTGGAGAGAAAGAGCAAGGATTATATTAGCGAAGTATATTAATAATGATGGAGCAAAAGAGCTTTACATTGAACTTTTTGAAGGTGACAAAGGGAATGGAAAGGAACTACTGAGAGAGAATTATTACTTTAATATGGCAACAGGAATTATAATGAACAGTGATATTCAAATACGATTTTTCTATGAAATGAATAAAGAGGAAAAGAATATTGTAATAAACCAAGTTGTTTCCTTCGCGAGAAGAATAAATACCTTATTAGCTAAAGATTTAGAGAGAATCTCACCAGAGGTGTTTTATCATCCAAGAGAACATGAGACAGAGCTGGAAGAAATTTTTACGTACCTTAAAATGTTCAGATTTACTCATAAAACTTTAGAAGAAGTAATGTTACAAAAGGGAATGAGTAAAAAAGAATGGAGCTATGTAAAAAATTTATTAAGGACAGTATATGAAGAGGAACATATGCAAAGAATAGAGGAGCAATATTTAGCTTCTGAGCATGATTATTATACTATAATTAATAACATTGCATTAAAATATTCATTACAGTCGGCAAGTTCTGTAAATGCAAATTTATTAGAACTTTGTAAATATGAGTTAGCATTTAAACTAGCAATTCAAGAAAAGACAGAAGAAGAAAAAGCAGTTATGAAAGACATGGAGTCTATATACAGGCTGCTAGATATACCTTTTAAAACAAATCTGGATAAAGATTTGATGATAGAGGCACAACGAAAGAAAGGCGTATCAGATTGGATGATTAATCTGTTTGTTTTTATCTGTGAAGATGAGTAAAAAAATAGGGGAAGCAGGATGTTATCCTGCTTTTTTCCTACCTAAAAAGGTGGACTAAAAAAACGTATAAATCTTACGCAAATAAGCTTTCTAAGATTGACTTTTTATACTTTTTCATATATTATAGTAATGTCAAATTTTATGTATAAATGAGATATAAAAGCACTAGCTTAAGGAGGAAGATTTATGGGAGAAGTAATAGTTATAACATCTGGTAAAGGAGGAGTAGGAAAAACAACTACAACAGCTAACTTAGGTTCTGCCCTAGCATTAGAAGGAAAAAAAGTAGTATTAGTAGATACAGATATAGGGCTTCGTAACTTGGATGTCGTAATGGGACTAGAAAATAGAATTGTTTACGATATCGTAGATGTTGTAGAAGAAAAATGCAAATTAAGACAAGCATTAATAAAGGACAAGCGTTTTCAAGAATTATTCCTATTACCTGCTGCCCAAACAAGAGATAAAAGTGCAATAACAGAAGAACAAATGAGAAATCTAACAAACCAATTAAAAGAAGAATTTGACTATATTTTAATAGACTGTCCAGCCGGAATAGAACAAGGATTTAAAAATGCAATCATAGGGGCAGATAAGGCAATAGTTGTAACAATGCCAGAAATTTCAGCCATAAGGGATGCTGATAGAATAATAGGATTATTAGAATCATCAGAAATAAAGAATCCACAATTAATTATAAATAAATTAAGACCAGAAATGGTTAGAAAAGGTAAGATGATGGATGTTGATGATATAGTAGATTTATTATCAATAGAACTTTTAGGAGTAGTACCAGATGACGAATATGTAATTACTCAAACAAATAAAGGGGAACCTGTTATATCTAACAGAAAAGCACCTTCAGGTAAAGCATATATGGAAACTGCTAAGCGTATTCTAGGGGAAGATATAGAAGTAACAATACCAGGAAGAGAAAAAGGATTCTTGGCAGCTTTAAAAAGATTTTTTAAAAGAAAATAAGTAGCATTGGAGGTAAAATATGTTCGAAAATATAGTAGGTTTCTTCAAAAAATTATTAAAAAAAGAAGAGGAAGAAGAAAACAATAAAGATATGGCAAAAGAAAGATTACACTTAGTTTTAATGCAAGACAGAGCAAATGTTTCAGCAGACTTTTTAGAAATGATGAAACAAGAAATTATAGATGTAATTAAAAAATATATAGATGTAGATGAAAAAGAAATTGATGTTCATTTAACAAGTAAGACTAACGAAGATGGTACATCAGCAGCTCCAGCATTATATGCAAATATTCCAATTGTTAGTATTAAACATACAGGAAATATGGATGATGAAGTAGTAGAAAAGATTCAAGAAGTAGATGATAGAAATGATGCTAATCAAGAAGAAAAAAATACTAAAATAGATGAAAAAGCAAATAAAGTAACTGAATGCAAAAAAGAGGATAAAACAGAAATTAAAGTAGAAGATAATAAGGAAGAAGTAAAAGTAGAAGAGATAAAAGAAGAAAAAAAGGAGATTAAACAAGAAGAATTAAAAGTAAAAGAAGAAAATAAAGAAAATGAAGTAGTAGAAACAAAGGAAGTTACACCAGAAAAAGAGGAAAAAGAAACTTCAAAAGTAGAAGAGAAAAATGTTCCTAGTAATGCAGAGACTAAAAAAATAGAAGAAAAAAATACTACTAATAATACAGAAAATAAAAAAGTAGAAGAAAATAATATTAATGAAAAACAAGAAAACAAAAATATAACAACAAATTCACAAGTAAAACAAGAATCCATGATACATAATAATAGAAAAAGAAGAAATAAAAAAAGAAAAGGAAAAAGATAATGGATGTATAACAACTAAAATTGCTGTCGAAACCTTCGTTTTCGTTCAAGCAATTAAAATGAAATACTAATAAAAATAAATACGTAAAGGATGAAAGATGAAGAAGAAAATTTTAAAAAATATCGACTGGGGAATTTTTATATGTTGTATTTTATTATCAATAATAGGAATGGTAGCACTATTCTCGGCAACTTATGATTCAGAAGATACTAGTTTGCAAAGACAAATAATATGGTTTGTTATTTGTATTCCTATAGTCTTTATCATAATATTTATAGATTATGAAGCAATAGCTAAAATATCGCCGATTTTTTATGGAATAGTTTTAATACTGCTGGTTATAGTATTGTTTACAGACCCTGTAAATGGAGCTACAAGTTGGTTTGATTTAGGATTCCTTTCAATTCAACCAGCGGAGTTTGCTAAAATAGCGGTAATTCTATTTTTAGCATTGGTGTTGTGTAAAATACAAGAAAAGGGCAAAGACGAAATAAATAGACCTACAAAATTATTATTAGCTTTAGCAGTAGTAGCAATTCCAGTACTTTTAATAATAAAACAACCAGACTATGGTACAGCAGCAGCGTTTTTAGTAGCAACAGTAATGATATTATTTACAGCAGGAATAAATAAAAAATATATTATAGGAACTATTTTATTAGTAATTATAGCAGTTCCTTTATTATACTTTTTTGTATTACCAGAACATGCAAAAGAAAGAATCGAAGTATTTTTAAATCCAGAGTCAGACCCACGTGGGTCAGGATATAACTTAACTCAATCAAAACTTGCAATAGGGGCAGGTCAGTTAACCGGAATGGGATTATTAAAGGGAAATCAAACACAATTAGGTTTCTTGTATCCAAAAACAACAGACTTTATATTTTCTGTTATTGGCGAAGAAATGGGATTCATAGTTGCTGGAGCAGTAATAATAATATATGTAATACTGATAACCAAATCGATATATGTCGCAAAGACTGCAAAAGATGACCTCGGGACATATATTGCAATAGGAATTGCTGGAATATTTTTATTCCATATGGTAGAAAATATAGGAATGACAATGGGATTATTACCAATAACAGGTGTACCATTACCATTTGTAAGTTATGGAGGAAGTTCATTATTAACTAACTTTATTTTAATAGCATTATTATTAAATATAAGTGGTAGAAGACAAAAAGCAATATTTATAGAATAAAAAGTTGAAAGTAAAAGCTTTCAACTTTTGCAGTTAAAGTATTTTATAAGTTGGCAGAAATAGAATTAAGGAGAGAGAAATTTGTATTTAAAAAGTATAAAAATTGGAAATTTAGAATTAGAAAATAACGTTTTTTTGGCACCTATGGCAGGTATTACAGATAAATCATTTAGAATTTTATGTAAGGAAATGGGTGTAGGACTTACAACGACTGAAATGGTAAGTGCAAAAGCTATTTATTACCATGATAATAAAACTAAGAAATTATATAATTCAGATGGTGAACAAAGACCAATTAGTATCCAATTATTTGGTAGTGATATAGAAGCAATAAAATATGCAACTCAAGAAGTTGATAAACTTGCCGATATTATAGATTTTAATATGGGATGTCCAGCTCCTAAAATAGTAAAAAATGGAGATGGAAGTAATTTATTATTACATTTAGACTTATTAGAAAAAATCGTTATTGCAATAAAAGAAAATACAAATAAACCAATTACTTTTAAAATAAGAAAAGGCTGGGATGAAAATAATATTGTTGCTGTAGAAGCTGCAAAAATAATTGAAAAAGCAGGTGGAGATGCTATTACAATTCATGGTAGAACCAGAAAAGAATTTTATTCTGGAAAAGCAGATTGGGATATTATAAAAAAAGTAAAAGAAAGTGTAAGGATTCCAGTAATAGGTAATGGAGATATAGTAGATGAAGAAACCGCAGAAGAAATGTTTAAATATACTAATGTAGATGGGATAATGGTAGGAAGAGCTGCTTTTGGAAATCCATGGATATTTAGAGAGATAATACATTATTTAAAAACAGGAGAAAAATTAGAAAAGCCAACTTTGGATGAAAGATATAATACAATGGTAAGACATATAAATATGGAAATAGAAGAACGAGGAGAAGAAGTCGCAATAAAAGAAATGAGAAAGCAATTAAGTTGGTACATAAAAAATTTAAAAGATTCAAGTCAAATGAGAGATAAAATAAATAAAATAATAGATAAAGAACAATTGCTAAATGAAATAAAAACTTATTTCGAATATCTAAAAAATAATTGAATAAAATTAGAGAAAGAATAGTATATATACTATTCTTTCTTTGATATAAGAAAGAATTATATTTAATTTAGGAGGCATTTATGAAAAAAAATAAATTAATTATTTTTTTTATTTTAGCAATAATTATTGTTTGTATAATTATTTTTTATGTAATGAATAATAAAAAAATCGAAATTGGGAATAATGATAATAATCAAATTTTAAATATGAACTCGTATAAAGCTGAAATAGAGGTAACTGTGGTAAGTAATAAAAATACTAATAAATATAAAATGATACAAGAATATAAAAAGGGAGAATACTGTGTACAAGAAGTAGAGGAACCAGAAAATATAAGAGGGGTAAGAATAGAATATTCCAATAATACATTAACTTTAAAAAATACGAATATGGATCTTACAAATATATACCAAAATTATGAATACATGGCAGAAAATAATTTATTTTTAAATGAATTTATAGACGATTTTAATAATAGTAGTAATTCGAAAAAGGAAGAAAACGAAAATGAGATTATATTATCAACAGATTGTAAAACTCAAGAGAATAAGTACCAAGTAAAGAAAAAACTAACAGTTGATAAAAAAACAAATAAACCAAAGAAATTAGAAGTACAAGATATTAACCAAAATATAACTGTTTACATATTATATAATGAGATAAGTTATAAGTAGTGAAGAGCTATTTTCTTTATCTCGAGCTAGTATTTAAAACAAGATATATACTAATAATGGGAGTGAAGAAAATGAATATAAAAAGAGGCGACATGTTTTATGCAGACTTAAGTCCTGTTGTTGGCTCAGAACAGGGAGGAATTAGACCAGTTTTAATAATACAAAATGATTTGGGGAATAAATATAGTCCAACTGTAATTGCAGCAGCAATTACATCTCAAAAAACTAAAAATAAGTTGCCTACACACATAGAAATTAATTCAAAAGATTTTGGTTTAAAATCAGATTCGATAGTACTTGCTGAACAAATTAGAACAATAGATAAAAGTAGACTAAAAGAGAGAATAGGACATATAGACAATGACGAAATTATAGGAAAAATAAATAATGCTCTTGGTGTTAGTTTCGGTTTAGGTGAATAGAGCATATTAATTAAAAATCCGCCCTTACAAAGGACGGATTTTTATAATTAACTATTTATACTTGTAATTTTTTTATTATTTTAATTTCTTCATATAATTTTTCTACAATATCTTTTCTTGTTAAAAATGCTGTTTGATATTCGTGATAAATCTTATGAATATTTTCAAAATTTTCGCCTTCCTGAAATAGCATTTCCATTCCTTCTTTATAATAATTTTTCTTTTTTTCGGAATGAGCTTTATCCATTTTTTCCTCATATTCTAAGATTTGTTCGATTCTTTTAATTTGATCTTTTAAATAGTCAACATAGCCTGTAACACAACTAATTTCATAGTATGTATCATCAATAACAACTTTAAATAAAGCTTTTACAACTTTTTTATTAAGTTTACCTAATTTTACGCCTTGTGCGGCATTATCTAGAGCGGCTACTTTAATATTTGGTTCGGTATCTTTTATTAAATCTTTTAAAGTATCAGATATGTGAATATGAGTTTTATATTGTCTTTTAGTAACTAATGCATCATAGTCATCTGCAACTTTTATTATTTGATCTTCGTATGGAATTAAATTTCCAACCAATCCTTCAGGATATCCCATACCATCTAAAGTTTCATGATGATATTTTGGCCCTAGTGCATAAGGTCTTAATTTAATATCATCCATACACATTTTATAACCAATAAGAGTATGCGTTTTCATAATAGCAAATTCTTCATCTGTTAATTTATCAGGTTTATTTAGTATTTTTGCAGGAATAAACATTTTACCAATATCATGTAAATATGCACAAATAGTACAATAAGCAGTAAAACTTTTATCGCAACGCAAATATTCGCATAACCTACAGGTAATACTTGCAACATTTTCACTATGTATTCTGGTAAAAGGGTCTAAACTATCTAGCATAGTTAATTGATATCTCATAGTGACATCTAAATTATATGATTTTAAAGTTGTTTTATCATAAAAATCAAATTTTTGTTCAAACATTAAATACTCCTCTTTTGTAAAATTATTAGTAATTTCGCATATAGCACACAGATACCAAATTATAAATTTGGACTGTGGCTTAAATTTTTAATTTTCTGATTTCTTTTAATTCTGAATTTAATTTATCTATTTGTGTTTCTTTGTTTACCAAAGCTTTTTTATATTCATCAAGGATGCCTTCAAAATTATCTACGGTTTCACCTTTACCAAATAACATTTTCATTCCTTCTAAGTAATAATTTTTTTGTTTTTCAGAATTAGAAGAATTCATTTTATCATAATATTTTTTTACTTGAGTTAATCTTTTTATATTATCTTTTAAGTAATCTAAATAGTCAAATGCACATGAAATTTCATTAATAGTGTCATCTATTACAACTTTTTTTAATGCTTTTGTAGCTGGTACATTATTTTTTCCATTATGCGCATTTTCAATTAATATTTTTAAAGTATCAATAATACCAACATGTGATTTATATTGTCTCTTACTAACAATTGCATCAAATTCATCGGCTACTCTAATGATTTGTGCTTCTATTGGTATGGCATCTCCTTTTATGCCTTCGGGGTAACCTGTTCCATTTAGAGCCTCATGATGACTTTTTGGACCTGCTGCATATGGTCTTAAATTAACATCATTCATACACATTTTATAGCCAATAGTTGTATGTGTTTTTATAATTTCGTATTCTTCATCTGTAAGTCTTGATGGCTTTTGAAGAATAGATGGTGGAATAAACATTTTACCAATATCATGCAAATATGCACAAGTAGTACAGTAGATAGTAAAATCTTTATTTAAATGTAAATAATCACATATTCTACAAGTTATATTTGCAACACTTTCAGAATGTTTCCTTGTAAAATTATCTAATGAATCTAACATTTTTAATTGATACCTAGCGGTTGAATCTAAGTCATAAGATTTTAAGACTGTTTTATCATAAAAGTCAAATTTTTCTTTAATCATTTTGAAACTCCTTTGTAAATAGTATTACTTTTTACTATGTAAATAATTCAATATTTTTTCAAAAGTATAATATCATTAAATTAAATAAAGTTCAATATATTGTTGATTTATATCGATTTTTAATATATTATAAAGAAGTACAAAAAGATAAAAAGGTGATTATAATGTATTTAAAAAGATTAGAGTTACAAGGGTTCAAATCCTTTGCAGATAAAACAGTTTTAGAATTTATGCCAGGAATTACAACAGTTATAGGCCCAAATGGTTCAGGTAAAAGTAATATATCTGATGCAATTCGTTGGGTATTAGGGGAACAAAGTATAAAATCATTAAGAGGTGCTAAATCAGAAGATATAATTTTTGCAGGAACACAAAACAGAAAATCTTTAGGGTTTGCAGAAGCATCTTTAGTTTTTAATAATGATGATGGTAAATTACCAATAGAATATGCAGAAGTTACAGTTACAAGAAGAATATATAGAACTGGGGAAACCGGTTATTTTATAAACAAAACTCCTTGTAGATTAAAAGATATTTTAGAATTATTTATGGATACTGGTATCGGTAAAGATGGATATTCAATTATAGGTCAAGGGAAAATAGATGAAATCTTGAGTAATAAATCAGAAGATAGAAGACATATTTTTGAAGAAGCAGCAGGAATTGTAAAATATCGTAGCAGAAAAGAAGATTCAGAAAAGAAATTAGAAAGAGCTAAATTAAATTTATTAAGAATTAATGATATCTTATCAGAAATAGAAAATAACATGGAACCTTTAAAAATTCAGTCAGAAAAGGCTAAAAAGTTTTTAAGTTTAAGAGAAGAATTAAAAGGGATAGAAGTTGGATTATTCTTATATAATATCGATTTATATAAAGAGAGATTAGAAAAAGTAACTGCTGATGAAGAAATTATGAATTCAACTTATGAAAATGAACAAAAAAGCCAAGAAGAAAAGAATGAAAAAAAGAACAAATTAAAAGTAGAGATAAATAATTTAATAGAAGAAATAGAATCAATGCAAAATATTGGTTTCGAAAGTTCTAATCAAATAGAAAAAATAAATTCTAATATAAATGTATCAGAAGAAAGAATCAATAATATACAAGAAAATAATAAAAGATATGAAACAGAAATTGCAGAGATAAATGAGAAGATAGTAGAGTTAGAAGAAGAAAAGAAACAAAAAATAGCTAAAAAAGAAAATCTATTTAATAATAAAGATAAATTCGAAAAAGAATTAAAAGAAAAGGAAGAAGAATTAAACAAATTAACTGCAAAATTATCTGATAAGCAATTAGAAATAGAAAATAAAAAGAAGATAATCGAAGAAAATACAGATAGAAAATACGAAGTACAAAATGATATAAACACACAAGATGTAACTACAGATTCTGTAGAAAAAAATATAAAAGCTAAAACAGAAGAATTAGAACTTACAATTTCCGAATTAGATCAGTCAAGATTAAAAAAGAGTGAGATTGAACAAAACTTTATAGAGATAGAATCAAAAAGAAATAAATTAAAAAATGATTTAAGTGAGATAGAGAATAAAAAAATAGAGGCTGACAATAAAATAAAAAGTTTTGAAACAGAAATTAATACTCTAGGTCAAGAAATAAGAATAAAAGAAGCCAGACTAAAATTTCTAGAAGAGACAGAAAAAGAAAAAGAAGGGTATACAAAAAGTGTTAAATCATTACTTAAATCAGCAGATATAAATCCAGAACTTAAAAAAGGATTACATGATGTTGTAGCAAACCTATTAAATGTGAAAAAAGAATATGAAGTCGCAATAGAAATGTCATTAGGAGCAAGTCTTCAAAATGTAGTTACAGAAACAGAACAGGAAGCTAAAAAATTAATAGAATATTTAAGAAAAAATAATTTAGGAAGAGTAACTTTTTTACCTATTTCAGCTGTTAATGGAAAAAAACTAGACAGAGCAAATTTAAATATTAAAGGTGTAATTGGGATTGCTTCTGACTTGGTGCAATATGATAAAAAATATGAAGGAATATTTAACAATTTACTAGGAAGAACAGTTATTGTAGATGATATGGAGGCAGGAATTGCTGTTGCTAAAAAGAATAATTATGCATTTAGAGTTGTAACATTAAAAGGTGATATAATTAATTCCTCTGGTGCAATGACAGGTGGTTCAGTACAAACTAAAACTGTGAATATTTTAGGAAGAAGTAGAGAGATAGAGGACTTAAAAGAGGAATTAAACAAATTAAATTCAAAATTAAAAAATAAAGAAAAAGAGAAAGAAGAATATTTAGATAGCATAGAAGAATTATTAGAGACAATAGAACACTTAGAAAATAATTTACAAGAGATAGATATAGAATATGCAACACAAAAACAAAAAGTGGAATTAATTTCTGAGAATGTAGATAAATTAACAATTAGAATGGATAGAACAAAACATGAAATAGAAAATCTAAATAATCAGAAAAAAGATATTGCAGAAAATAAAGAAAAATTAATAGAAGATTTAGCAAATCTGGAAAAAGAAATACAAACTTTAAATTTAGAAGTAGAGGAATTTGTTAAATTAAATAAAGATGATCAAACATATATAGATAATTTAAATATGGATATAACGAATTTAAAAATATCTGTATCTTCTTTTGAAGAAAGCGAAATGTCAATAGATGAAATGACAGAAAGAATTAATACTGATATCGAAAATAATAAAAATAGTATTAAAGCTAAAAACGAGCAAATAGAGCAAAATAAACAGGAAGAAGAAAATTTAAGAGTACAAATAGAAGAATTTAAAGCAAAAATTATCGAGATAAAAGAAAACGTTAAAAATAGTGGTTCAAAAATAGAAGAATTAAAGAAAAATAAAAATGAAAAGAACAACGAATTAGAAAAAATAGAAAAAGAAATAGAAGAACAATTTGGAAGATTGCAAGATTTAAAAGAGCAATTAGTAAAAATTGACTTAAAGAAAAACAAGACATCTCAAGACCTAGAAGATGTAATTAATAGAATGTGGGAAGAGTATGAATTAACACCAAATACTGTAGAAGGATTTGTAAAAACAACAGACCCAGCTAAAACACAAAAAGAAGTTAATTATTTAAGAAATCAAATAAGAGATTTAGGAAGTATAAATATTGATTCTATTAAAGAATATCAAACATTAAAAGAAAGATATGACTTTATGTGTGAGCAAAGGCTAGACTTAGAGAACTCTATGGCCAAGCTTAGAAATGTTATCTCAGAAATGATAACTATTATGAAGGCTCAATTTAAAGAGAAATTTAAACTTATTAATAAAAACTTTGATGAGGTATTTAAGGAATTATTTGGCGGTGGAAAAGCAGAATTAATCTTAGAAAATGAAGATGATGTTTTAAATTGCGGAATAGATATTAGGGTGCAACCACCAGGAAAGAAACTTCAAAATATGACTTTATTATCTGGAGGGGAAAAGGCATTTACAGCTATTGCAATATTATTTGCAATATTAAAAATAAATCCTGCACCATTCTGTGTATTAGATGAAATTGAAGCAGCACTAGATGATGTTAATGTTAACAGATATGCAGAATACTTAAAGAAATTTTCAAAAGATACACAATTCTTAGTAATTACACATAGAAAAGGTACTATGGAAGCAGCAGATACAGTATATGGAATAACAATGGAAGAAAACGGAATTAGTAAATTACTTTCTATGAAATTAAAATAGGGATTTGGGGTACGTCCCTTTTTTCCATATTGTATGAACAATATAGCCAACTAGATAAAATCTAGTTGGCTAAAAAAATCTCTATTAAAAATATTTAGGAATGGACTTATGTCCCGATTCCTCTTAAAACCCCAATAACTATTAATAAAATACCAGATATTATATTCCACTTTTTTAAGGATGTGTTGTACAACACAATTCTCTTACCAAGAATAATTCCTGCATTAAGAAAAATAAATTGAAAAAGAGGAACGAGTATAGGAAATAGTAAACTATATATTCCAAATGATGAACTTGTAATACCAACACAAATAGAATCTAAAGAAAGAGCAAATGCTAGGTATAATGCTTCGTTTTTTTCAATTACTTTTGAGTTGTTTAAATCAGAGGAGATTGGATTTCTAATAATTTGTATTGTTATACCTAAAGATTTTAGAAATATCTTATGACTTTTATATTCTTTTTTTTCATTAGTATTCATTGCTTCATATATAATTAAAAATCCCATTAGGCATAGGAGAATTACACTAACTATTTTTATTACATTAGCCGGAAGGATAGAAATTATGAAATATCCAAACGCAACAGAAATACCTACAAAAAGCAAAGAAACAAAAAATAATATAAATTTTGCAGGAGTGGATAATGATGTTTTCCTAAGCCCATATGTAATTCCAATTCCAAATGAATCAATACTAACAGATAAAGCAAGCAAGATAATAGTAATTAGCATCATATCACCTCTATATATAATATGTAAACTAAAAAAATAAGTGTAATATAGGAATAAAAAAATAGTATAAGCATATAAATTAATAAACTATACAAAGGAGAGATTTATATGTGGCATACTAAAAATATTAAAGAAATAGAAAAAGAACTTAGGACAAATATTAAAACAGGATTAGGGGATAAAGATGTACAAATAAGGCAAGATGAGTTTGGAAAGAACAAAATAGAAGAGGGAAAAAAGGAAAGCTTACTAGTAAAATTTATAAATCAGTTTAAAGATTTTATGATAATAATTTTAATTATCGCGGCAATAATTTCAGCTGTTGTAAGTTATTTAGAAGGGACAGGAGATTATTTTGATTCTATAATAATTATTGCAATAGTTTTATTTAATGGATTAATGGGATTAATTCAAGAAGCAAAAGCAGAAAAATCTATAGAGGCATTAAAGAAAATGTCAGCTCCTGTAGCGAAAGTTAGAAGAAACGGGAAAGTTCTTACTGTGAATGGTGAAGATATAGTACCAGGTGATATCGTTATTTTAGAAACAGGTTGTTATGTTCCAGCAGATATTAGATTAATAAATACATATAATTTAAAAGTAGAAGAGTCTAGTCTAACAGGAGAAACAGAGGCAGTAGAAAAAGATGAAAATGCATTATTTAATAACCAAAAAGTTCCTCTAGGTGACATGAAAAATATGGTTTTTGCAGGTACAGCGGTAGTAAATGGACACGCAGAAGGAATTGTAACTAATATAGGAATGAATACAGAAGTTGGAAAAATTGCAAGTATGATAATAACAAATGAGGCTCCACAAACACCAATCCAAAAGAAGTTAAGCGAAGTAGGTAAAGTGCTTGGGATTGCCTGTGTAGTAATTTGTGCTTTGATTTTCGTTATAGGAGTTATAAAGAAAATATCAGTAGTAGAAATGTTTATGACATCAGTAGGTTTAGCAGTTGCAGCAATTCCAGAAGGTTTGCCTGCAATTGTAACAATTATTCTTTCCATTGCAGTTACAAAAATGGCAAAAAGGAATGCAATAATAAGAAAACTACCTGCAGTTGAAACATTGGGAAGTAGTAAAGTAATTTGTTCAGACAAAACAGGAACACTTACAGAAAACAATATGAAAGTAGTAGAGATTATAGGCAATAAAAATAAAATTCTAGAATATGGAGCATTATGCTGTAATTGTGAGATAAATGAGGGAGTAGTAGAAGGGGAGCCTACAGAGGTTGCAATAGTAAAAGAAGCAGTTAAAGAAAAACAAAATAAAATATTACCACGAATTTGTGAGATTCCATTTGACTCTAATAGAAAATTAATGACAACGGTTAACGAATTAGAAAATGGAAAGTATAGAATTATAACAAAAGGTGCTCCAGAAATATTATTAGGTATTTGCGATTATTATGAAGAAAACAATACTGTACATGATATGAATAGTACATTTTTAAGTAAGATAAAAAATAAAAATGAAAAAATGGCAGAAAAGGCGTTAAGAGTATTAGGAGTTGCATATTTAGATGTAGATATAATGCCAAAAGAAATATCGGCAGATTTTTTAGAAAAAGGACTAATTTTTGAAGGTTTAATTGGAATGATTGATCCACCAAGAAAGGGAGTAAAAGAAGCTGTTTTAGCTTGTAGAAGAGCTGGTATAAAGACTGTAATGATTACAGGAGATCATATTACAACTGCTAAAGCCATTGCAAAGGATTTAGAGATATTAAGAGGGCGAGAATTAGCAATAACTGGCCAAGAGTTAGATAAAATTTCGGATAGTAAATTAGAAAAAGAAATAATGAATTATTCTGTATTCGCAAGAGTTACACCTGAACACAAAGTAAGAATTGTTAAAGCTTTCCAGAAAACTGGAGCAGTTGTTGCAATGACAGGTGATGGTGTAAATGATGCACCAGCACTTAAAAAATCTGATATAGGAATTGCAATGGGACGTAAAGGAACTGATGTAGCTAAAAATGCCGCAGACATGATTTTAAATGATGATAATTTTGTTACAATTGTAGATGCGGTAAAGCAGGGAAGAAATATTTTTGATAATATTAAAAAAGCTATACATTTCCTAATTGCTACTAATATAGGAGAGATAGTTACAATATTTGTAGGATTATTACTTGGAGTAAAATCTCCATTGCTTGCAGTACAATTATTATGGGTGAATTTAGTTACAGATTCTTTGCCAGCGATAGCGTTAGGCTTAGAACCACCAGAAAAAGATATAATGAATAGACCACCAAGGGACTCTAGAAAGAGTATATTTGCAGATGGACTAATGGGAAAAATAGTAGTAGAAGGTTTTATGATTGGAATGTTTACAATTTTAGCATTTTTCATAGGAAATAGATATTATGGAATAGAAGTTGCAAGAACAATGGCATTTATAAGTTTAGGAATGCTAGAATTAATACACAGCTTTAATGTAAAAAGTGAAGAATCTATATTTAAAGTTGGCTTGTTTGAAAATAAATATTTGGTGGGAGCATTTTTATTAGGAACAGTATTACAATTAGGTATAGTATTTGTACCAACTTTAGCAGAAATATTTAAGTTAACACAGCTTAATACTACACAATGGTTAATAACTATAGCAATTTCTATAGCCCCAATAATTATAGTAGAGCTTCAAAAGAAATTTAACGAATTAAAATTTGGAAAAGTTGTATATGATTATAAAACACGTCAAGAAGTATAGGTAAGATAGAAATAAAAAACATCTCATTTAAATAATGAGATGTTTTTTATTATTGATTAGTACCATCACTTTCTGTAGATAATGTTAATTTTATAATTGTTCCTTCCTCAACAGCAGTATCTACCATTATACTTTGACTTATAACTGTTCCAGAACCCTCTGTTGTAATATTCAAATTATTTGCTTTTGCCATATTTTCTGCTTGGGCTAAAGTTTTATCTTTAAAATCTGGAACCTTTACAGAAACTCTTGTATCGTTTTCTTCTGTATATAAAACTATTATAGATCCTTTAGGAATACTAGAGCCAGGTTTTGGTGTTTGGTCTGTTACTAGAGTAGAATTTTTATCACCACTAATATTTACTTTTGTAGTAAATCCAGCTTGCTTTAATAATTTTTCTGCTTCTGTAACTGTTTTATTTCTAATATCAGGAACTGTTGCATAACTTGTATCTTCTTCTACAGTATCTGTAGAAGTTTGAGCGTTACTAGAAGTTAAACCTAAATAAGGTAATATTTCAGATAACATTTGTGAAACTACAGGTCCACAAACTTGACCACCTTGGTGACTACCTTCATTATTAGGATTTGGGTTATGTACAGCGATTAGTAAACAAATCTCTGGTTTTTCTGTAGGAGCAATTGCAACATATGATGCAATATAACCTTCATCTTCACGTCCTGCTTGTGGTTCTGAGGTACCAGTTTTTCCACCTATAGAATATCCTTCAACTTTAGCAAGTCTACCAGAACCATCATCTACAACTGATTTCATTAGATTTCTCATTCTTTCAGAAGTAGATTTAGAAATTACTTGTCTTACTTGAACTGGCTCAATATCTGTAGTTGTACCGGTTTCAGGATTTATAATTTGCTTTACAATCCTTGGCTTCATTAAGATTCCATCATTTGCAATTGCAGAAACTGCAGAAACTAATTGAATTGGAGTAATTGTAAACCTTTGTCCAAAAGACATTGTAGCAAGTTCTACATCTTTAACATCTTCTAGTTTCCAATATGTACTACTTGCTTCTTGAGGTAAGTCTATACCTGTTTTATCAAAAAATCCAAATGCTTGGTAATATTTGTATAAAGTTTCAGCACCAATACGCTGACCTAATTGTATTAAAGAAGGGTTGCATGAAACCTGTAAGGCTTGTCTTAGAGTTTTTGCTCCTTTATGAGCTTGGGTCCAACAGCTAATTTTTCTATCAGCTACTTCTATAGAACCATTACAATAAAAATCATTAGGAACATCTTCGCTAGTAATATTTTCTTCTAATGCAGTAGCAGCAGTTATTAATTTATAAGGAGAACCAGGTTCATAAGGTGAAGATACTACATTGTTTTTCCACATATTATATAGTGCATCAGATTGTGTAGTAGAATCTAAAGTATCCCATGTAGCTTTTAATTCTTCTGTATTTGGTTCGAAAGGAGTATTAAGATTATAATCTGGATAGCAAGCCATACCTAGAATATCCCCTGTACTTGGTGCCATTGCTACTACTGTACCACTATCTGCATTGTTTTCTTCTACTGCTTGTTTTAAATATTTTTCTAATACAGTTTGAATATAATAATCTATAGTTAAAACAATATCGCTACCATTTTCAGCAGGAATATAAGTTTGATTGCTATCTGGAATTTCTTCTTGAATAGCATCTGTTGATGTTGTTATTTTACCAGGGGTACCCTGAAGAACACTATTCCAACTATCTTCTATTCCTTGAATACCAGTATTATCTGTTCCACAGAATCCAATTAAGTTAGAAGCTAAATTATTATATGGATAAACTCTTTTTGTATCTTCATCTATATTAATACCAGTACTTATTTTTTCAGTTTCCATCCATTGCTTTAATTTATCTATCTTATCTTTATCAACTTTTTTGGCTATAGTTTGAACATTAGAAGTACTATTAACTTTTTCTAATGTTTCATTATAATCTAGTTCAAAAATTTCAGAAAAAGCTTTAGCAACCTTTTCTTTTTTTGCTTTAGTTTCTTCATCATTAGACCCAACTATTTTTTTTGGATTAATAGTTACAGTATCTGTTGGAGTACTTATTGCTAATGTTTTACCTGTAGAATCATATATTGTGCCCCTGCTGGTACTTATGATTTGGTCTGTAGTTTGTTGATTATAGGCTTGTTCTTTTAAATCTGAACCCTGAACAAATTGCAACCAAATAAGTCTAATAATTAAAAGTAAAAATATTATTAGTAAAGAAGCTAATACAATTCTAAACTTTTTAACAGCTAATAAATTAGTAGAAAATTCATTATTAGCAGATTTATATAATTTATTATTACTTTTTTTTGTCTTAGGCAAATTAAATTTATTATTATTTTTTTTCTTCATCTGCATCACCTCAAAAAACGGGATTTGGGGACGTTCTTTTTTCCCTTTTCGGGATATAGGGACGTTCCTAAAATCCCGATTATAAAATACTTCATATATTTTATATTAAGTGTATGTTAAAATCAATAAAAACACAGATTTTTCACAAAAGAATTTGACATAATTAACTTAAGCTTGCTATAATTAAAAAGTGTATAAATAGTGCATAATGCACGATAAAAAGGTTAGGAGATACTATGAATTTATATGAAGAAACAAAATTTTTAATGGATAAATATAATATTAAAGCTAATAAAAATCTTGGACAAAACTTCTTAGTAGATGAAAACGTTATAGAGACAGCAATAGAAAAATCTAATATTAATGAAGACGATTTAGTTATAGAAATAGGCCCAGGCCTTGGAACACTTACAAAATATTTATTAGAAAATGCAGGAAGAGTTATATGTGTAGAATTAGATAAAAGAATGATAAAAATATTAGAAGAAAGATTTTTTCTTTATAAAAATTTTGAAGTAATAAATAATGATATATTAAAAGTAGACTTAAATGAAATTATAAAGCAAGCAAAAGAAAAATTTAATTTAAAGAATGCCAAAATTGTTGCTAATTTACCATACTATATAACTACTCCAATAATAATGAAGTTATTAGAAAGTAAGATAGATATTACAAGTATAACTGTAATGATTCAAAAAGAAGTAGCAGACCGTTTAGCAGAAATTCCAGGAGGGAAAAATACTGGAGCTATAACATATACGGTGTATTATTATGGCGAGCCAGAAAAGTTATTAGAAGTTCCAAAAAGTTCTTTTATTCCAGAACCTTCTGTTACATCAGAAGTAATAAAGATAAATATTAGAAAAGAACCTCCGGTAAAAGTACAAAATGAAGAAAGATTTTTTAAATTAATAAAAGTAGCCTTCTTACAAAGAAGAAAAACATTATTAAATTCGTTAACTAATAATGGAATATCAAATAAAGAAGAGTTAACACAGCTCTTAAGTAAATTAAATATAGACGAAAAAATAAGAAGTGAAAAGCTTACTATAGACCAATTTGCTGAGCTTTCTAATAATCTTAATACATAAATTGGTTATTGCAAAAGCCATATTAAAATGATATAATATGCTTGTGAAAAAAGATTAAGAAGGAGGTAAACATGAATCAAATTCTGGTTACAGAAAAATTATATATAACACCTGAAATAAAGCGAAAAAAGAAATTATATAAATTCGAATTTTTTATTTCACTTGTAGTAGTTTGTGTCTTATCTTCTTATTACATATATGCAGAATATAATAAAAACAAAGATGAAGCGGTTTCTCAAGAAATATTGGCTGGTGCAAATATTGTTGGGGAAGATCAAACAACAAAGCCAACAGAAAAATTAGTTGTAATGCTAGATAATGATGTAAATACAGTTGGAACAGAAGATGATTCAGCTATTGCAAATTTAGACGAAGAAACAAAATCTGTTTTATCAAAAGAGTTTACAACAGCAGATGGACATGTATATAAACCAATTGCAACTATTAGAATTCCAAAAATAAATATTTATTATCCAGTATTGTCAGAAACAACCGAGGAATTATTAAAAAAAGCACCTACAAAATTTATGTATGGCGAGCCAAACGAGGTTGGTAACTTCTGTATAGCAGGTCATAATTATAGGAATAAGAAATTCTTTAGCAAGGTTCCAACATTAGAAAATGGTGATATTATAGAGATAACAGATACAAAGGGAAGAACAGTAAAATATACAGTATACAATAAATATACTGTTACAGATGATGATATGTCACCAGTTAGCCAATTAACAAATGGTAGAAAAGATATTACATTAATAACTTGTACAGATGATTCAAAAGAAAGAGTAATAGTAAAAGCAACAGAGGTGTTATAATGGAATATAATGTAGGGGATATAGTAAGAACAAAAAAGCCACATCCATGTGGAAGTAAATTATGGAAGATAACAAGAGTTGGTGTAGACTTCGGTTTAAAATGCGAAGGATGTGGACATTTTATATTAGTAGAAAGACAAAAAGCTTTAAAAATGATAACTAAAAAAATAAATTAAGATAGGGATTTAGGGATGTTCTTAAATGCCCTATTTTTTATTTGAAAAATCAGAAATTTGTGATAAAATATTACGAGTTTACTAGTTGAGGCTTGCTTAAAATAATATTTTATTTTAGAAAGGATGATGTATAGTAAAAAAAAGCTGTAACTAGTTAACTTAGCATCGAAAGGAGTATGTTATGATTAAGGTTAATGTACATGATAAAGATGCGCAACTGGTTGTGCTAAATACTCTTTATCCTGATTCAGGCATTAAGGTACGGATTGAAGGAGAGTTAGAGTTATATGACATAACCGAAGCTTTAGTGGTGGAGTTATTTAAAAACTTACTGCATGAGAACTTAGTTTCAGAAGTTACTTTTTCATATGTGGAAGAAAAGAGGAGTAAAGAAGAAGTTAAGAATGTTCAAAAGAGTCAGAGGTATGGGACACTTACAGAAAATGTTTATGGCTTTTTGGAAGAAAACATAGGTCGGGCATTTTCAATAAAAGAGATTTCTGAGAAAACAGGAATTGAGTATTCTTCTGTAAATAATATAATTCGAAGGTTATACAATAACGGAAAAGTACAGAAGAATGACGAGAAAAAATATTTTTGTCCCATCAAAAGTGCTAATGTAGAGCAACCAAAGCATGAACCACTTGAAGAATCTTCAGGTGAGGAAGAAAAGAAAGAACCTGCAGGTGACGAAGAAGCACAATCTAAAGAACCTGAAACGCCACAACGAGGCGACAGCTCAGAGGCAGCTGAAGAGGATGAGACCAAAAAATTAAGTGAAAGCGAAAAAAGGGATATTATGCAACATTTGTTTTTGAACGAGGATTATGAAGATGTACTAAAATATATCTTTTCGACCAAAAACAAATTTGTTGTAAAACTAGCACAGAAAAAGTTTGCAGGACCACGCGCCCAGCAACTTAGTGATGTAATCACTGCACTAAATAAAGCTGAAGTAATAGTGTTTAATGATGACTTTAGTGAAGGTGGTTCATACGAAATTTCTGCTAGTTGGAGAATATGGGCTTATCTGTTTAGGGCAAAAAGAGAAGTCGCTTCTAAAACTATAGAGGTTGATCTTCAAATGAAGCCGAGTGAGTTTAATGCTGGAATTAAAGAAGCCTTAGAAAAAGGTATAGTAAAAAAAGAAGTGGACGAGAAGCTTAAGATTACGACTTATTGTGTCGCCTAATGTACAATGTTTGTATGTTGAAAAAGGAGATCTGGATTTGATCTGGATCTCCCTTAAGCACATATATTTTTAAATATATTTTTCAATTTCATTCCAAACGTTTTCTGTATAAATTCTTCTTTCAGAAGAAAATGGTAAAGTAGTAATATCGCCAATAGGATTTAAAGCTTTCTGAATTTCTTGTGTAGCAGCATCAACTTTAGTAACTGCAATTTTATCAGCTTTATTTGCGATAATGATAAATGGAATTTTACTACTTATAATATAATTATACATTAACTTATCATTTTCTGTTGGTTTATGTCTTATATCAACTAAAAATATAATTAAAGCAATTTGTTTCCTTTTATGAAGGTATTCTTCTATAAAATTTCCAACTATTACTTGTTCTTTTTTAGACATTTTACTATAACCATAGCCAGGTAAATCGACAAAATAAAATTTAGAATCTATATTGTAAAAATTTATTTGTCTAGTTTTACCAGGTTCACTACTGGTTTTTGCTAGTTTTTTTCTATTAATTAAAGTATTTATAAATGAAGATTTACCAACATTAGATTTACCAACTAATACAACCTCTGGGAAATTAGTTGAAGGATATTGTTTAGGTCCAACTGCGGAAATCTCAAATTTTGGTTCTTTTACTATCATAAAAAATTCTCCTTATTATTAATATTGTTATATTTTAACATAAAATTAGCAGATTTACAATGACAAAAAAATAAGGGATTATCAAAAATTAATATTATTGAAAAATTTTTTCTTATATGATATTTTATAAAAAAGGAGTGAGGAGAAAATGAATAAAACTGATAGAGAATTATTAAAAGATGCATTAGAATTAAAAGTTCAAATAAGAAATTTATCTAGTGAAGAACAAAAAGAAATTTTACTTAATAAGATATCAGAAATAAGAGAATGTATTAAAAAAATTTCATTAGCATTTGAGAAGTATGAATTAAGTAGTAGACAGAAAGAAGTAGAAAGTTTAGCCTTAATAGAAGATAAGGATATAGCAGATACATATTGGGAAATATATGATTTTATTGATGATTATGGTGATTCAAAAAACGGAAGAGTGCATATTGAAGAAGTAGAGAAATTAGAGAAAATGCTAAATAATTTAGAGCAAAAGTGCAAAAGAAACTAAGAAAAATAATATAGGAGAAAATTGTGAAAATATTAATAATAACAGATTGTCATCATTTATTACCAGAAGAAGCAGAAAAATTAGCAGACTTAGAATATGATGTTTGTTTTTTACTTGGAGATATAAGTGGAAAATATATTGATATGCTTTTGATGTATTTAGATAAGGATAAAGTTTATGGGATACTAGGAAATCATGATGAATTTGGTGTATTGGAAGCAAGAAATATTCCTAATATACATTGTAAGTTAATAGAAATAAATGGTACTAGTTTTTTAGGATTTGAGGGAAGTAATAGATATAAACGTGGAGAATTTCCGATGTTTACACAAAAAGAAGCAAGGAAATTATTAATGAAATGCCCTAAAGCAGATATTTTACTGTCACATGATTCTCCATATAAATTATATTCTGATGGAAAAGATTTAGAACATTGTGGATTAAAAGCTATATCTAAATATATAAAAAAGTATAAACCTATTTTTAATATACACGGACATCAACATATTAATTCAAAGAAAACTTTAAAAAACGAAACAAATGTAATATGTGTTTATAGAGCTAGTATTATAGATACTGAAACAAAAGATATAACTTTTATATTTTAAATAATTAAGTATAAATAACAAAACCAAGAAAATTTTTATAAATTTCTTGGTTTTGATTTTTCAAATAGGGATTTAAGGAACGTCCCCCAATCCCTATTTTCTATTTTACTGTAATTTTTTCTAATCCACCCATATATGGTCTTAATACTTCTGGAACGATTATACTTCCATCTGGTTGATAATTGTTTTCCATAATTGCAATTAACATACGTGGTGGAGCTACAACAGTGTTGTTTAAAGTATGTGCAAAATAGTTTCCTTTTTCACCTTTTATTCTAATTCCTAATCTACGAGCTTGTGCATCCGTTAAGTTAGAACAGCTTCCAACTTCAAAATATTTCTTTTGTCTTGGACTCCATGCTTCTACATCACAAGATTTAGCTTTTAAGTCTGCCAAGTCACCACTACAACATTCTAAAGTTCTTACTGGAATATTCATACTTCTAAAGAATTCTACTGTATATGACCACATTTTATTATACCAATCCCAAGAATCTTCTGGTTCGCATACAACAATCATTTCTTGTTTTTCAAATTGATGAATTCTATATACACCACGTTCTTCTAATCCATGTGCACCTTTTTCTTTTCTAAAACATGGAGAATATGATGTCATTGTATAAGGCATATCCTCTTTTTTTAGAATTTGTCCTTTAAATTTTCCAATCATAGAATGCTCGCTTGTACCAATTAAGTACAAATCTTCTCCTTCAATTTTGTACATCATTGCATCCATTTCTTCAAAACTCATAACACCAGTTACTACATCACTTCTAATCATATAAGGAGGTATACAATAAGTAAAGCCTTTATTAATCATGAAGTCTCTTGCGTATGTTAAAACAGCAGAATGTAATCTTGCAACATCTCCCATTAAGTAGTAAAAACCTTGTCCTGCAACACGTCTTGCACTATCTAAGTCTAATCCACCTAAAGCTTCTAAAATTTCACCATGGAATGGAATTTCATAATCTGGAACTACAGGTTCTCCAAATTTTTCAATTTCTACATTTTCGCTATCATCTTTTCCTATTGGAACAGACTCGTGCATGATGTTTGGAATTTTCATCATTCTAATTTTAATTTCTTCTGCATATTTGTTCTCTAAAGTCTCATTTTCTTCTAGTTTATTATTGATTTCTTGAACTTCAGCTTTAATTTTTTCTGCTTCATCTTTTTTACCATTTCTCATTAAATTTCCAATTTCAGCACTTAGTGTTTTTCTTTTGTTTCTTAATTCATCACCAGCAAGTGTAGCTTCTCTAGATTTTTTGTCTAAATCTATAACTTCATCAACTAATACTAGTTTTTCATCTTGAAATTTTTTCTTTATATTTTCCTTAACAATGTCAGGATTTTCTCTTAAAAATTTAATATCTATCATATTAATTCCCCCTAATTATTTTTTTGTATAATCAATAGTTAATTCTTGGGCTACTTCAAATCTATGTTTTTGACCAGTAATATTGTCAGGCCTTTCAGGAATTTCTTCTAAAAACATTTTTTCTGGTCTTACCCAAATATAATTTCCATCTTCTCTTGGATATAAAGGTTTATATACTACCATTCTTTCTTTTGTTTCCGAATCACAAGCCACATTTTCTACAAAATAATAATTTCCTTTAAAATGACGATAAACTTTTCCGATTTCTACAGGATTCATAAAAATACCTCCATTATATAAAATATATTCTAACAAATTGGACTAAAACAAGTACAATTTAATTTAGACAAACAAAAATCGTCCTTATATAAAAATATAAGGACGAATATAATCCGCGGTGCCACCTTAAGTTATTATAAAAATAATACACTCAATTAGTAGGGTAACCGCCTAACTTACGGTTTAGTTTTCACTAAAAACATCTAAGAGTAGATTCACATATAAATTTTATTTACTTACACCACCCGTAAACTCTCTTAAAAAATTAAATATGTTACTAATCTCTTATCAAACGTTTATATTAATATGTAACACATTTTAACATAATATGTATAAATATTCAATAAAAATCGTAAAAAATTATTAATCGGGATTTGGGGGACGTTGGTTAAATCCTGATTTGACACTTGGAAAATTATGTTAAGTATGGTATAATAAAATGCAGAAAAAAGTGAAGGAGGCTCAAAAGAATGAGAGAGTTTAACAAAAAGAATAGCGAGAAGCTATTCTTACTGAAGGTATGCTTACCTGCAGCGTATGAACAAATTGGAAATGAAGGTGTTGAAGCAGTCGAAAAGGGCTGGGCCAAGGAACAGGATTTTAAATTTATCAACGACCTAGTTCACAAGTATGTAGCAAAAGCTACAGAAGAAGCCATTTCTTATGAGGGAACTTTTAAAGAAAAGATGGCATTAATAAGAACATTTAACTTCTTCTTATATGCGTATATTGAGAGAACAAGTCCAAAAACGCTGGAAGAACTGAATGTTGTAATTAAAGAGTACTATGAAAATGTCGAAGATTCAGTCATATTAGGAGGTTAAATGCATATGATTTTTAAAGACAGATTCGAAAAAATGTCACGTAAAGACTTGGAAGAAGAAATCCGCGTATATAAGGATTTCTCCAAGTATACTCGGAAAGAACTGGAGAATGAATTAAGAATTCTTCTTCCAGATATTAATTTGAACGAATTCTCTGACCAGGACTTGGAAGATTTGTTAAGAAGTAATTATACCTTCGAGGAGTATAGCACCGAAGAGCTTCGGGAAGAAGCAAGAAGACATGAACGCTTCGAAGAGTGGAGTAGAGAAGAACTCGAAGAAGATTATGAAAAATTAGAGCAGCCACAATCAAAGGTGGAACGATATAAGACTATAAGATGGATTCTTATAGCAGTACTTTGTGCTTTTTTAGGATATTACTTTGGAAGCATGAATACAGAGCTTAAATATCTCGAACAGAGAATCGAGCAACTGCAACAGGAAGTGAATCTTATCGAGTATCAAAACGAACAGTTGGAAGACAATGTGGATACTTTATCAGATATTGTAGATTTAATAATAATCTACATTACGTCCGACGACCTTCCAGAAGTAGAAAATCCGGGTACATCAGCAGAAATTATTTAAAAAAACAAAACTTCACATCTTTTTCCCCTGGCGAAAGCCAGGGGCATTTCTGTTTTATAGAATAAAATTTAAGAAAAAACGAAATTTTGTTTGACAAACAAAAAATCATATGATAGTATGTAAAAAAATAAAGTGGAGGCGTGAACAAGTGAAAAAAGATAAAAGCGATTTAAATAAAAGAGAAGTAGCAATCTTAAACTTTATATCCAAACAAATAAAAGCTAATCAATATCCACCATCAGTAAGAGAAATTTGTAAAGCTGTAGGGCTAAATTCAACAGCAACAGTACATGGATATTTAGAGAAATTAGAACAAAAAGGTTATATAAGAAAAGAATCTCAAAAAGGAAGAGCGTTAAGAGTTGTTAATGAAGAGGATGTTATAAGAAAACCAAAAGATTTATATGCTGGTAAAGAATTGGTAGATGTACCAGTTGTAGGAAAAATAACTGCAGGTGCACCAATATTAGCAGTAGAAAATATAACAGATACTTTTCCAATTCCTTTAGATTTCGTAGGAAATTCAGAAAGCTTTATGCTAACTGTTAGAGGAGAAAGTATGATAGAAGCAGGTATTTTAGATGGCGACTATATATTAGTAAAACAACAAAATACTGCAGAAAATGGTGAAATTGTTGTAGCGTTAATAGATGACGAAGCAACAGTAAAAACATTCTATAAAGAAAAAGATTATATAAGATTACAACCAGAGAATCGTACAATGGCTCCAATAATTGTTCCAGATTGTAAGATACTTGGTAAAGTAGCTGGCGTATTTAGAAAAATGTAGTATAAAATAAAACGACTTAAGACATAATATATTTTAGGTGAATATATTATGAAAAAAGAAAAAGATGTTAACGAGATAGAAGTTGGGGAAGATGTAAGCAGAAACGGTGAATTTATACCAACGAAATTTGCATGGATAAGCTTAGGTTTTCAAAAAGAGAATGCAAAACGCTTACAAAATATAACTAAAAAAGATGATAAACATAGTAAGTAAATATAATAGAAATTAAATGTGGCTTTATTAATGGAAAGGAATTTAAATTTCATTTCTGCAATTTAATAAATCCACATTTTTTACTTGAAAGATAACATAAAAAATGATAAAATGAAAACGTTAGAAAAGGAGGAAGTAAGTATGGATAGTAAAAGCCAAGAAATCTATTCTGAACTTAGTGCTTTTTTGGATAGTATAGATGAAGAAAGAAGAAACAAAATACCAGAAGACTTAAGAGAATTAATAAATAGTAAAAAAGACAATAATTATACACCTAAATATCCAAAAGGAACTCCTTTAGAAAAATTAAAAATGAAAAAAGAAACAAAGGATATGGTTAATTTACTAAACTTTAATTATTGGTGTGAAAACGAACAACAACGAAAAGAATTAATGGAACGAATAGCAAATGGAAAGAAAAATGAAGGAGCAAAAGTAAATGCATTCGATAAGATAAAAAATATATTTAAAAAGAAAAGCTAAAAGCTTTTCTTTTTGTATTAAATAATATTAAATTGGCTCTTATACATATTATAATAAGCTCCCTTTTTATCTATTAATTCATCATGAGTTCCAACTTCTACGATATTACCATTTTCTATAAAAACAATAAAATCGCAGTTTTTTATTGTAGATAATCTATGTGCAATAATTATAGATGTAGAATTCGAAGTTAATTCTAGTATAGCTTTTTTTATCATGTCTTCTGTTAGTAAATCGATATTACTTGTAGCTTCATCCAAAATTAAAATAGGTGGTTTTATTAGCATAATTCTTGCAATGTTCAATAACTGTACTTCGCCTTCAGAAAGCATATCAGAATTTGATATATACGTATCATAACCATCAGGTAATTTTTCTATAAATGTGTTTGCAAAAGACAATTCTGCAGCTTGTTTAATTTCTTCTATACTTGCATTAGGTTTTCCATATGCAATATTTTCCCTTATAGTACCTTGAAAAATCTTAGTATCCTGAAGAACCATACCGATATTTTTTCTTAAATTATCAATATTAATCTTTTTTATATTTGTATTATCAATTAATATTTCGCCACTAGATATTTCATAAAATCTATTTAATAAATTAATTATTGTAGTTTTACCAGAACCTGTTTTGCCAACTATAGCAATACTTTTTCCATTAGGAATATATAAATTAAAATCCTGTATAAAAGGTTTATCAGTATACGAAAAATATACATTTTTAAATTCTATAGAATAATTAGGTTTTTCTGGCAGTTTAATACTATTACTAGAAGGTAGATTTTCTATAATAGGAGTAGTTATAAATTTTAAAATCCTTTTGTAAGAAGCAATAGCAGTTTGGATTTCACTAAACACAGCTGTTATTTCGTTAAATGGTCTAGTAAACAAATTAGTATATATTAAAAAAGTAGAGATATTACCAATTGTTAAATTTCCGTTTTTACAAAATATAATTCCAAGCATAGCAATTATTATATAAGAAAGGTTTGAAACAAACCTAGTACTTGGATTTGTAAGTGAAGAATAAAACTGCGTTTTATACCCATAGTTATATAATTCAGAATTTTTTTCTTTAAAATTTTTGCTAGATATTTCATTATAATTAAAATTATCTAAAGTCTTTTTGCCACTTATTAATTCATCAGTATATGCATTTAACTTTGCTAATAAATCAGCTCTTTTAACAAACATATTATTTGTATGTGAAACAATATATTTAGATATAACAAACATTAGTAAAGATAAGAATATAAGTAAAACTGTTAAAGGTATATTTAAATTTATCATTATATAAGTAGCTAATATAATTGTAAATATTCCACTTATAATTTTAGAAACACTTTGCATAGTTCCATTAGAAATATTTTCTATATCTGTAGAAAACATGTTTATAATTTCGCCTTTTTCAAAGTTTTCCAAAATAGATAGAGGTAAATTATTTATTTTATTAAAAAGAATAGTCCTAATATTTCGAGAAAGCTTTGTAGCATAACTAGTTAAAAAATAATTTAATAAAAAATTACTAATAAATAGAAAAATAAATATTAGAGCAAGACTAATAAAATAATTTATTAAAGTTGTATTTATTCCTAGTTTATCTATTAAATTACCTATTATAACAGGATAAGTAATACTTAAGCCTGCAGAAAGGACAGAAAAAATAATTATTAATAAAATATAAAATTTAGAAAACTTAAATTTAAATAATTTCATAAATTATGCTCCTTTGCTTACGCTGTTTTGAAGTTCATATATTTTTTTATATAATTCAGAATTGTTTAATAGCTCGGTATGTGTACCGATATTTTCAATTTTTCCATTATTAAAAACTAAAATTCTAGAACAGTTTTTGATTGTAGATGTTTTTTGTGAGGCTATAAATGTTGTAATATTATGTTCTTTAGAATAATTAAAGATATTTTGTAATACTTGTGATTCTGTATATAAATCTAATGCGCTTGTAACATCATCAAAAATTAACACTTTAGGGTTACCAATAAAACCTCTTGCAATATTTATACGTTGCTTTTGACCACCAGATAAATTAGATGCATTATTTTGTAAAACAAAGTTTAAGGTGTTTTCTTTTTGATTAACAAATTCACTTGCATTAGAAAGCTCCAGACTTTTTTGTATTTCTTCTTTAGAAGTAACTCTACCTAAAGCAATATTCTCAAAAATTGTAGCTGTAATAAAATCTGGCTTTTGACCAATATATGTTATAGTATCTTTTAAAAATGTTGCGTTATATTTTCTTATATCTTCACCATATAATTTCAAGCTACCGGAAGTAACATTTAAAGAATTGTTTAGAAGTTTTAAAAAAGTACTTTTCCCTGAACCTGTAAGACCTATAATACCAATAGTTTCGCTAGGCTTTATTTTTAATGATATATCTCTTAAATTGTTAGTAGTAAAATATGAAAAATTTACATTAGATATATCAAAAATATAGTTGTTAGGTTTAAAGTCTTTAAGGTTACCAGTTTGTTTATTCTCTTTTAGGTTAAATAATTCTATTATACGGTTTGAAGAAGCGAAAGCTTTTGTGTAAATTACAACTAAGTTTGAAAGTACAACAACAGCCAATAGCATCTCAGAAATGTAATTTATTATTGCAATAATTTCACCTTTAGATAAATTACCAAATCCAAACTCGACATTGCTTATATTTAAAACTATTAGTGTAGTAAAGTTTAAAATAAATATAGAAACAGGATTTAGTAAAAAAGATAAAATAGTTGCAAGTTTATTATAAATATATGTTAGATTATTTACTTTATCAAATTTTGTTTTTTCTGTATTTTGTGTTACAAAACTACGAATTAATTTAATATTAGTTAAGTTTTCTTTTATTCTTAAGGTTAGCTTGTCTAACTGTAAATTAGCTTTTTGATAAATTTTACTCGCAGATTTTGCAATTAGCAAAATTACTAGAAATAGTATAATACTTGCTACAAGAACATTTATTGCAATTTGTATGTTTATTAATGAAATCATAATAATTGAGCCAATAAAAATAAATGGAACTCTTATTACTAATCTTATAAACATAGCAATTCCTGTTTCTAAATTAGTAACATCATTAATAATTCGATTTACTATGGCAGAACTACCAATGCTATTTAATTTATTAGAAGGAACTTTTTGAATATGAGCAAATAATTTTTCGCGTAAAGTTTTGCTATATCCTTGTGAAGTAATTGCAGCTATGTATTGTGCACTACAAGCGAAAATAAGTCCTAATAATACAAGTATAATTAATCCAACAGAGTAGTATATAAGCTCTGTAGAAGAAAATCTATTATAATTATCTATAAAAAAGGCAATAATAATTGGCAATAGTACTTCTATTATTGCTTCTAACAATTTTAATATTGGTCCAACTATTAAATTTATTTTATATTTTTTTAAATATATTAATAATTTCTTCATAAAACTAAATCCTTTCGTAACTTGTAAAGTCAAAATTATTATATCATTAAAGTAATAAAAATATGTAGTTATTTCATATAAAAAATATACATATATAAGTGGACATTTTGTGGTATATAATATAAAATGTACTATAGATTTAGGAGGAAAAAGATGAAAGCTTTAGTTACAGGCGCATCATCAGGAATAGGAGAGAAAATAGCTAAAGAATTAGCAAAAAGAGGATATGATATAATTCTTGTAGCTAGAAATGAAGAAAAATTAAAAGATGTTGCCTCAAAGATAAAAACAAATACTAGAATAATAACTATGGATTTATCTAATAAAGAAAATTGTGAAAAGCTATATGAAGAAACAAAAAATGAAGACATAGATATCTTAATAAATAATGCAGGCTTTGGCGTTCATGGAAAATTTTACGATACGGATTTAGATAAAGAAGTGCAAATGATAGAAACTAATATAACTGCAGTTCATATTTTAATGAAATTGTATTTAAAAGATATGATAAAAAAAGATAGAGGTCACATTTTAAATGTTGCTTCTATGGCAGCTTTTGGACCAGGTCCATTGATGAGCTCATATTATGCATCAAAAGCATATGTTTATAGATTGTCACAAGGTGTAAAAACAGAATTAAGGAAAAATAATTCAAAAGTTAAAATTTCGGTATTATGCCCAGGACCAGTAAGAACAAATTTTAATAAAGTGGCAGGAGTAGATTTTGCGGCACCATCATTAAGTAGTGAATATGTTGCAAAATATGCAGTAAAGAAACTGCTAAAAAATAAATTTACAATAGTTCCTGGTACTTTTATGAAAATAACTAGATTTTTCGAGAAAATAATGCCACATAATTTAGTAAGCAATGTTTCTTATTTTGTAAATTACCGTAAAGATAAATGAACTTTAGGGACGGGGTTAAAAGTTCAAAAGTGCACATAAAATTCAAATTTTATGGTAGGATTAAAGTTCATAAATGTTTAATTTATTTGCAATACTAGGTAAAATAAAGGAGAAAAATTATGAAATTAATGTTTGCATCAGATATACATGGAAATGCATATTTTTGTAATAAACTTAAAGAGGCATATAATAAAGAACAACCAGAAAAATTAATTTTATTAGGAGATTTACTATATAATAAATCACTTCTATCATTTGGAAGAAATAACGAAAGGCAGAAAACAGCTGGAATCCTGAATGACTTAATGGATTATATAATTGCAGTAAGAGGAAATTGTGATACAGATTTAGACCAAGCATTATTATATTTTCCAATAATGAGCGATTATAAAAAACTAAATGTTGATGGATATGAATTTTTCATAACACATGGTCACTTATATAATAAATATCATTTACCACCTTCAGATAAAAAGGTGATTTTAATACATGGACATACACATGTACCATGTATAGAAAATACAAAAGAATATATGTATTTAAATCCGGGTTCTATATCTGATCCAAGAGAGGGAAATCCTAATACCTATATGATATACGAAAATAAAGAATTTATAATTAAAGATTTAGAAGGACACGAGTTTAAAAGTATAAATTTAGATGAATGCTATTAATTATGAAAAGATTAAATATCATATAGAGTATGGAAAAGTAAAAAATTTATATATTCATATAAAAAATGGTGAGGTAATAGTAAAAGCACCTAGGTTTATTACTAAAAAATACATAGATAAAATTGTAGAACAAAAAAGAAATTGGATATTAAAAAAGTTAGAAGAAAGTAAAAATAAGCCAGAGGAAAGAGAATATACTAAAACAGATATAGAAAATTTAAAAAATAAATTAGAATATATTTTTCCGGAATTAATAAAACAAACAAATTTAGTTCCAAATAAGATAAGAATTAGAAATATAAAATATGCTTGGGGAAGTTGCTCAAGTAATAAGAATATAACAATAAATCTGAAGCTGGTTAATAAATCAGAAGAGGAAATTAAATATGTTGCATTACATGAATTATGTCATTTAAAATATATGAATCATTCAGATAAATTTTGGAACTTAGTAGAAAAATATATGCCTAATTATAAAGAGATTAGAAAACAATTAAAAAACAATAGATAAGACAGGAGATACAAAAATGATAAGTTCAAAAGATGGAATAATAGGTTTTGCAATAGGGGATGCAATGGGAGTTCCAGTAGAATTTACCAACAGGGAAAAACTAATGAGAAATCCTATAACGTCAATGGAAGGCTTTATGAGTCATAATGTTCCAAAGGGGACTTGGTCAGATGATACATCTATGACAATCGCCACAATGGACTCGATAATTAATTCTAATGGAGATATTATAGCAAATGATATGGCAAATAGATTTTTAGAGTGGATGGAAAAGGGAGAATATACACCAGGTGGAAAAATCGTTGATATAGATAGGACAACTTTAAGAGCTCTAGGTAAATATAAAACAACAAGAAGAAGTGCTGTCAATTGTGGATGTACAAGTAATACAGACAATGGTAATGGATCATTAATGAGAATGTTACCAATAGTGTATTACTCATATTTAAACTGGTTAGAGCAGGACAAAATTTTAAAATTAGTCGCTGGCATATCATCAATTACACATGCAAATGAGCTAGTAATTATGGGATGCTATATGTATGTTAATTATGCCATTGAATTATTAAATACTAATAACAGAAAAGCAGCATATTCCAAAATTCAAAATTTAGATTATTCTATGTTTTCTATGCCAACAATAAGAGCATATACTAGAATTTTGGATCATGAAATTTACCATTATGGTATAGACGAAATAAAGTCATCAAGTTATATAGTAGATACATTAGAAGCAGTTTTATGGGTACTTATAAATACAGATACATATAATCAAGCGATAATTGGAGCAATTAACTTGGGTAGTGATACAGATACAATTGCAGCTTGTACAGGAGGCTTAGCTGGAATTATTTATGGAATAAAAAGTATTAATTCAGATTGGAAGATTGATTTACGTAAATATTCCGAAATTATAGATATTTGTGAACAATTTGATGAAGTATTATATAAACTAAATGGAAAAGAAATTGATAATAATACAGTAAATAAAAATGATATATTAAGAAGAATAGAAATTGTTAATAATGAAATAACTGAGGTTCCAGCAGATGCATTAGTTTGTGCCAATACATCTGGTAATTTAGGAAGAGGGGGAGAAGGTACAATATTTTCTAGAGCTGGAATAGAGCTAGAAAACAAATGTAGAGAATTTGACGAATTAAGTAAAGGACAAGCTAAAGTAACAAGAGCATATAGAATTGATACAAAATATATTATTCATACAGTTGTACCAAAGTGGTATGATGAAAGTGAAACAAATCAAAATGAATTATTAGAAGAATGCTATAAAAATATTTTTAGAATTTCTGCAGATTACGATATTAAAAGTATTGCAATTCCTACACTTGGAATTGGAGCATGTAGGGCTCCTGTTGATATAGCAGTAAAGATTGCAATAGATGGTATAATAAATAACTTTTTTAGAAATACTGATATAGATAAAATTTACATAGTTTGTAACGATTCTAGAATACAAAGGACATATATAGAATACTTAAATAGTTTATTAGATTAAAAAAACTTGGCAGTAGATGTTTTTTCTACCGCCAAGTTTTTAGTGCGTCTAAAAAAGGAAATATAGGGAAAAAGGGACATTGCTAAAATCCCTAATATTTTACAACGTCATTATATGTTTCTATTGCATAACTATCTGTCATACCAGAAATATATGTAATAATAGCTGTTTGATAGTCTTTAATATTATTCATATCATATAAAATTTTATTTTTTAAATGAGTTCTATCTGTTTCTATATTCCAATAACAAGAAATCCACTTTATAAAAGTATCTATTACTTTAGTATAAAATGGTTTAATACTGTTTAATTTTTCTAAAGTATTCATACCATCATAACATTCATTTAAAGTATTAAATATTTCATTAAGCACAAGACTAAAATATCTTTCTGAAGGGTTCATACATTTGTGCTTATAAATATACTTGTAATTAAATTGCTTTAATCTTTTTATTTTTTCAAATGTAGCAGTAGAGAACTTTAAACCTTCATTTGCAGATGAATTTAAACATAAATCAGCTATTAAATCACCTATAATATTAGTATTATTTAAATTAGCACTTCTAGGTTGTTCTAATAAATCATATAATTCGTTTAAATTACTATCTAGTATTCCCATAGAAATAGCATCTTCTATATCTCTACCTAAATATGAGATTTTATCAGAAATTTTAACAACACAACCCTCCCAAGTATATGGAGAATATTGGTTAAGTTTAATATAATCTTTTTCTAAATCGATAAATTCAGTTCTAGGTTTTAAAGAAATTTCATCAATTTCACCACAGTGAGATATAATACCATCTCTTACTGCATATGTTAAGTTTAGATTTTTTTCTTCGTTGTTAACATTTGTTAGCAATTCAATATTATCAACAAAATTTAAACCATTTCTTTCATGCCAAAAAGCTTCTAAATCATTTTCCATACAGATTCTATTTAAGATTTGTTCACCTTTATGTCCAAAAGGACTATGGCCAATATCGTGTGATATAGAAATAGCTCTTGTTAAAGTGGTATTTAAACCTAATGCTTTTGCAATGGTATAACTTGTTGCATCAACATTATTTACATGTTCAATACGAGTACAAATATGATCATTTTTTGGTAAAAAGAATACTTGGGTTTTATGCTTTAATCTTCTATAAGCATTACAATATATAATTCTATCATAATCTCTTTCGAATTCAGAACGTACATCGTTTTCTTTTTTATACAATTCATCTTTTCTTGAAATTAAATTATTCCAATTAGGGTTAGATGGGGTAGCAGCAACACTACTAAATTTTAAATCCATTAAAATACCTCCTATAATTTATATATAAGATAGTGTACCATAAAAAGAATATAATGATAAGAAATTTTGTTCGAAAAAAATAAAAAAATTCAAAAAAGTACTTGCATTTTTTGCAAAAGAGAGTATAATATAATTTGTAAAGGTCAAAGAAAGTCAAAGTCAAAATAGAAAACATGAACTTTAGGGACGGAGGTAAAAGTTCATAAATTAACATAAAAAATGAACTTTAAGCCCCGTCCCAAAAGTTCAAAAGTTCACATAAAGGAAGTGAAAAAATGAGAATATCAGATTTAATAGAAGATTTTATAAAAGATATGTTAAAAACAGAAGATGAATTAGAAATACAAAGAAATGAACTTGCGGAACATTTTAATTGTGTGCCTTCACAAATAAATTACGTAATATCCACACGATTTAAACCATCACAGGGTTATTATGTAGAAAGTAGAAGAGGAGGTGGCGGTCACATAACAATTAAAAAAATACATATAACACAAAGTAATTATCTAATGCATATAATAACAAGCATTGGAGATACATTAACATCAAAAGAAGTAGATATTTTCATAAGTAACTTATTATCAGATGAAATTGTGACTAAAAAAGAAGCTAAACTTTTAAAAGTAGCAACAAGTGATAATGTACTTAATGTACCTATCGATATAAAAGATAATTTACGAGCAAGAATATTTAAAAACATGTTAATAAATTTAGTAGAAGATTAATTGGCAGACGTAAATAGTCACCAACTAAAATTAGATATTTTAAATAATTTAAGGAGGTTTTTATTATGAAATGTCAAAATTGTGGTAGAAAAGAAGCAAATGTAAAATATACACAAATTATTAATGGTGTAAAAAAAGAAATGAATTTATGTGAAGATTGTGCAAAAGAGTTAGGAATAGGAAGAGAACTTAACTTTAATATGTCTATGAATTTACCAAGCTTTTTAGGAGGATTCTTTGATGAATATAATATGGATTCTTTTATTCCAACAATCGGAGCAATAAGAGAAGAAGGATGCAATACTTGTGGTACAACATATAATGAATTTACAAATACAGGCTTATTCGGTTGTATGGATTGCTATGATATATTTGCAGATAGATTAGATCCAATATTAAGAAATATACAAGGTTCTAACAGACATGTTGGCAGAAAAGCGAAAAGCTTGGATAAATCTATCGTAAAAAATATGGAAGCTAAGAAGAAAGAACTAGAAAAAAATAAAGAAGCAAAGAAAGAAAATAGAAAGACTAAAGAATCTTTAGAGGAAGAATTAAAACAAGCTATTAGAGAAGAAAGATATGAAGATGCAGCAAAACTAAGAGACGAAATAAAAAAAATGAATGGTGATAAATAATAAAATCAGTAATTAATTCTTTAGGAGGGAAAAATATGCTAAATTGGTATTTACAAAGTGGAAAAGATTCGGATGTAATAATAAGTTCTAGAATAAGATTAGCAAGAAATATATCAAACTATCCGTTTGAAACTAAATGTAATGAAACAAAAAAAGAAGAAATAACTAAGTTAATAGAAGAAGCTATTAGTGGTAACAAATATGGAATTAAACTTTTAAAATTAAAAGATATGGATGATGTTACTATTAATAGTTTAATAGAAAAAAGATTAATAAGTCCAGACTTTGTAAGAGGTAAGGAAAAATCTAAAGCAATACTTATAAATGATGACGAAAATGTATGTGCAATGATACATACAGACAATCATATTAGTCTACAAGTATTTGGTGCAGGATTAGAGTTAGACAATTTGTTAAATCTAATTATTGAATTAGATGAATATCTAGATGAAAAACTAAAATTTGCATTTAACGAAAAATATGGATTTTTAACAGCCTGTCCTATAGAAGCAGGAACTGCTATGAAGGCGTCTGTAATGGTTCATTTACCTACATTACAAATTACTGGTAATATTGGAAAGGTATTAGAGATAATAAATAACTTTGGTATGAATGTAACTGGAATTCATGGAGAAGGTAGTAAATCCGAAGGTGCGTTATATCAAATATCTAATAAACAAACTTTAGGCATTTCTGAAAAAGAAATTATAAAGAAATTAAAATTAATAACAGATAAAATAATAGAGCAAGAAAGAATTGCAAGAAAGTATTTAGGAAAGAATAGGTTAAATTTAGAAGACAGATTATATAGAGATTATGGAGTTTTAACAAACTGTAGAAAAATTTCAGAAAGTGAATGTAAGGATCTGTTATCAACATTAAAGTTAGGAACAGATTTAGGAATTATTAATGAATTAACAGATCTAAAAATAAATAGATTATTGTTATATACACAAGATGCAAACTTACAAAAATATTTAGGAACAAAATTAGAAGGAATAGATTTAGATGCTAAAAGAGCAGAAGTTATTAAAACAATTATAAAAGAGTAAGGAGGTAGATATTTATGACATATAAATTTACAAATAGTGCTCAAAATGTTTTAGAAATTGCAAAAGAAATCGCGATAGAATTAGGACATAATTATATAGGAACAGAGCATATATTATATGGATTAACAGAAGAAGAAAATGGTGTTGCAAGTAAAGTTTTAGAAAATCAAAATATAAATTCTGAAAATGTCTTAGATGAAATAGAAAATCTAATAGGTAAAGATGAGCAAAGAACAATAACTAGTTTAGGTTTTACACCAAGAACTAAAAGAGTGTTAGAAAATGCATTTTTAGAGGCAAGAAAATTAGATTCAGATTATATAGGAACAGAACATATTTTAATAGGAATAATGAGAGAAGCAGATAGTATTGCTGTAAGAATCCTATTAGATTTGGGAATTAATCCACAAAAATTATATAACGAAATAGTAAAAGTATTAGAAGAAGATGAAGATATAAATAGTAGTGATAATTCTCAAACAAGAAAAACAGGAAGCTTTAATTCTACACCAACATTAAATCAATATGGAACAGATTTAACTAAAAGTGCAAGTCTTGGAAAATTAGACCCTGTAATAGGAAGAAAGAATGAAATAGAAAGAGTTATCCAAATTCTTTCTAGAAGAACCAAAAATAATCCTTGTTTAATTGGTGAACCAGGTGTAGGTAAAACAGCTGTAGTAGAAGGATTAGCAGAAAAAATTGTACAAGGTGATGTACCAGAAATATTAAAAGATAAAAGAGTTGTAACAATCGATTTATCTAGTATGATTGCTGGTGCAAAATATAGAGGAGACTTCGAAGAAAGAATAAAGAAAGCTTTAAATGAAGTAAAAAAAGCCGGAGATGTAATTCTATTTATAGACGAGATTCATACAATAGTAGGTGCAGGTTCTGCAGAAGGTGCTATTGATGCGGCTAATATTTTAAAACCATTATTAGCCAGAGGGGAGATTCAATTAATTGGTGCTACGACTTTAAATGAATATAGAAAATATATAGAAAAAGACAGCGCGTTGGAAAGAAGATTTAGTCCTGTAACTGTTAATGAACCAACTCATGAAGAAACTGTAGAAATCTTAAAGGGTATAAGAGATAAATACGAAGCACATCATAATATAAAAATTACAGATGAAGCTATAACTGCAGCTGTAGAATTATCTAGTAGATATATTAATGATAGATTTTTACCCGATAAAGCTATAGATTTAATTGATGAAGCTTCTTCAAAAATTAGATTATCTTCTTTAGAAGAACCTGATAGTCTAAAAGAAATGGAAGAAAAAATAGAAAAGATGAATCAAGAAAAAGAAGCTGCTGTAAAAGTACAAAAATTTGAGAAGGCTGCTAAAATAAGAGATGAAGTAAATAAACTAAAAGAAGAATTAGAAGAAGAGAAAAATAAATGGAAAAGTAAGAAGACAAAAGCAATTCCAAAACTAACAGAAGAGGATATCGCTAAAACAATTGCAAGTTGGACAGGAATTCCAGCAGCTAAAATAACTCAAGATGAAAATAAGAAATTAAAGAATTTAGATAAAGAATTGCATAAAAGAGTAATTGGTCAAAATGAAGCAGTAGAAGCAGTTGCAAAAGCAATAAGAAGAAGTAGAGTAGGACTTAAAAATCCTAATAGACCAATAGGTTCATTCTTATTCTTAGGTCCAACAGGTGTTGGTAAAACAGAATTATCTAAAGCATTGGCAGAAAGTTTATTTGGAACAGAAGATGCCATGATAAGAATTGATATGTCAGAATTTATGGAACCACATTCTGTTGCTAAATTAATTGGTGCACCTCCAGGATATGTTGGTTTTGATGATGGTGGTCAATTAACAGAAAAAATAAGAAGAAAACCATATTCTGTAATATTGTTTGATGAAATAGAAAAAGCGCATCCAGATGTTATGAATATGTTATTACAAATTCTAGAAGATGGTAGATTAACAGACAGCCAAGGTAGAACAGTTAACTTTAAAAATACAGTAATAATCATGACATCAAATATAGGTGCAAGATTAATTACAGAAAAGAAATCTTTAGGATTTACAAATTCATCTGAAGAGGATGAAAATAAGGAATATGAAGAAATAAAGAAAAACGTAATGGCAGAATTAAAGAAACAATTAAGACCAGAATTTATAAATCGTATTGATGATATTATAGTATTCCATAAATTAAATGATGAAGAAATTAACAGCATTATAGACTTATTATTAAAGAATGTAGAACAAAGATTAGTAGAACAAGGTTTAAATATTAAAATTGATAAATCTGTTAAAGAGCTAATTGCTAAGAAAGGTGTAGACAAAGAATTCGGTGCAAGACCACTTCGTAGAGCAATACAAAATATTGTAGAAGACAAATTAGCAGAGGAAATACTAGATGGAAATATTAAACCTGGACTAGAAGCAAAATTAGTAGCTAAAGACGATAAAGTAGAATTAAAAGTAAAAGCAGCTAAATAATATAATAGGGATTTGAGGCGTCCTGCGAAAAAAATTCGGGATTTGGGGACGTTCATTAAATCCCTTTTTTCTATTAAAAAAAATTAGAGTTTTTTGTAGTAGACATAAATTTGCACAATATAAGAAATTATGATAAAATTAGCCGGTAACAAAAAGTTGAAGAGATAAGCAAGCCTTGCTAAATGTAGCGAAGAACTAAGAAATGAGAAAAAACTTGAGACTTAAAAACTGTAAGATTTTCGACCTTTATGGACGGAGAATGCAAGAGGATGAGAATCCACATTTTGTAATTATTGTTGCAGATGTGGAAGACGACACAATATGCGAATATGGGATCCTGAATAAGAACAAGTTTGAACTATCAAAGGATGTGGTTTATGACATCGAATCTTTTGCAGAAATGCCGGAGACCGATTCAACCATAAAAGAAAAAGGTTGTATGTTTTGTGCTGCAATGCCAAAGAGTACAAATAGTACTATTTCCACATGGCCTATGTTTGTGAAATATAAAGCAGACTGCACAAATGTAGGTGACGAAGAAGTTTCAATTGTTTGCATAACAGGAGAAAGAGTTCAAGTGTTGAAAACGAAACTTTCGGAAACCAACGATGCTGGCTTTAAAGTAGGAGACAGTTTTTACAGAGTTGGTGTAATGTAAGCAAAAGTTAAAATCTAAGATTTTTTCTATGCAATAAAAACAGCTCGTGCTTTTATAACAAAGCACGAGCTGTTTTTATTTATTATTAATTAAATCATTCATATTATACATTCCATTATCTTTATTAACTATGTATTTAGCAGCCATAACAGCGCCATTTGCAAAAACAGTTCTAGAATAACATTTATGTGTTATTTCTAATGTTTCATGCTCACCAAAGAATTGCACTGTATGTTCACCTACGATATTTCCACCTCTAATAGAAGAAAATCCAATTTCTAATTTATTTCTTTTTTCATGTTTATTATGTCTGTCAAATTCGTAAACCATTTTGTTATCTTTAGCTGCATTAATACTATCTGCTAAAAATAAAGCTGTTCCACTTGGGCTATCTATTTTTCTATTATGATGAGTTTCTATAATTTCTATATCGGTATCTGGCAATTCTTTAGCTAAAGATGCTACAATTTTTGCCATTAAATTTATATCATATGACATATTAGCAGATTTAAAAATAGGAATATCTTTTGAATAATTTTCTATTTCATTTAATTGTTCTTCTGTAAATCCAGTTGTTGCAATAACTATAGGAACATGATTTTCCTTAGCATATTTTAAAATATTTAGAGTAGCTATTGGAACAGAAAAATCAATTATTACATCTGGTTTTTCTTCTATGTCTGAAGCATTTGTATAAACTGGGTATGTATAAATTCCAGTGTTTTCTTTATCAACACCACCAATAAGTAAAATATCTTTATCAGTATCTAATACATTTGCAACTTCTTGTCCCATTTTACCATTTATTCCATTTATTAATACTTTCATTTAATTTAATCCTTTCTTATATCGCTTAAAGGTAAGTAAATTTTCTTATGTAAGTAGTAATTACACAAGCGAGTAAGAAAACTTAGAATCTTACAAATAAAATTGTTAAAAAGATATAAGCATATCTATAAACCATTCTTAGCTTGTATTTCTTATTTAAATATTTAAAAAATTCGACTGTAGCACAATATTTGTCTACAAATGTAACTATGTAACTTTCTTTATATTTAGGAAATTTTATAGTTAAAGGCCACATATGTTTTACTATTACATCTTTTTCTAAATCATTTAAAGTGAAATTTTTTAAAGAATTTTCTAAAGCGATTTTAGGATGAGAAAATGCGTGTAGTTCTTTAAATGAATTAACCTTTCTGTGCTCATGCCAATCATATAAAAAGAAATCGTGAAGCATAGCAGCACGAGCTGCTGAAAAATAATCTAATTTAAATTTTTTACATACTAAATAAGTGTAATATGCAACATGCAAGCAGTGGTTATAACATGACGTGCTAGAATGTTGCATATAATTGTTCATTTCTTTTACCTTTTCATGTAAGCGAATATCATTTATTATATTTTTAAATTCTAAATAATTTTCTTCATTTTTAAATTTTTTAAAAAACATTTATTCACATCCCATATTTTTTTTTTCTACTATATATATTATATCATGGGAGATATATTATGTGAATAAAGTTAATTAAATCTTAACAATTTAAATTAATCCAAAATTTTTTAAAGAAGTTCTTAATTTTTCTTGATTTTTTTCAGATAATCTAACTAGTGGAAGTCTAGGAACTCCAAAATTGTATCCCATCATATTTAAAGCTTCTTTTACAGGGATAGGATTAACCTCACAGAATAAGCTTCCTACTAAATCTATTGCATCTAATTGCATTTGTGTAGCTTCTGCAATATTTCCATCAAAGAAATTTTGAACCATCTCATGTGTATATTTTGGTGCAACATTTGAAAGAACAGATATAACACCAAGTCCACCTAAAGATAGAATTGGAACGATTTGGTCATCATTTCCAGAATAAATATGTAAATTATCTTTACATAGTGCTGCAATTTTTGCAACTTGTGAGATATTACCACTAGCTTCTTTTACAGCTACAATATTTGGTATTTTAGAAAGTTCTAAACAAGTTTCTGGAGTGATGTTTACACCAGTTCTACTAGCTACACTATATACAATTATAGGTAAAGATGTAGAATTAGCTATTGCTTTGTAATGTTCTACTAAACCTGCCTGTGTTGTTTTATTATAATATGGTGTTACAACTAATAAAGCATCTGCACCAACAGATTCTGCGTATTTTGACATTTCTATTGCAGAAGCAGTATTATTAGAACCTGTTCCAGCAATTACAGGAATTCTACCATTAATTTTATCTATAGCATATTTAATGGTATCTTTTTTTTCTTTCTCTGTCATTGTAGAAGATTCGCCAGTAGTACCACATACTATAATACTATCAGCACCTTCTGAAATTTGGAATTCTATTAATTTTCCAAACTCTTCAAAATTTACGCCATCATTTGTAAATGGTGTGGAGATGGCAGTACCACAACCTTTAAAAATAATTTTTTTCATAATAACATCTCCTATAGAGATTTTTTAGCATATATAATTATATGTAGCTATTTTCTATGTTATTATATGATATAATTTATAAAAAATAAATAATTTCTGGAAAATATCTAAAAAATACTATATAATTAGTACTAGATAAAAGGAGGAGAATGATGACTGCATCTCAAGAAGATTATTTAAAATCAATATATATATTAATATTACATAAAAATGAAGCAAGAGTTACAGATATAGCAGACTATTTACAAGTTAGTAAAGCAAGTGTAAATAGAGCCTTAAAATCTTTAAAAGAGCTAGGACTTGTGGATTATGAGACATATGGAGAGATAAAATTAACAGAAAAGGGTAAAGAAGAAGCAACAAACATTATAAAAAAACATAATGTTTTAAAAGCTTTTTTAATTCAAATTTTAAATGTTAATAACGAAACAGCAGAAGAAGAAGCTAAGAAAATGAAACATGCTATTTCTGAAGATACTGTAAATAAATTTTCTGATTATATTAAAAGCATTATAAAAGTTGATGAATTAAAATGTAACTATAGTCCAGAAAATGAAAGATGTCAAAATTGTATAAAATTAAAAAAGAAAAAATAATCGCAAATGTATTTTGCGATTATTTTTAGCACTGAAAAATTTAGAAGGGAAAAAAGGAACGTCCCCAAATCCCGGAAGCCTCCCAAATCCTGGGAAACCTCCCAAATTCGGGAAGCCTCCCCGAATCCCGGGAATGTTCTCATGTCCCTAGGAACTATTTTTCTATCATTTTTTCTACTATTTGTATTGCATTAGATGCAGCACCTTTTCGTATATTATCAGCAACTACCCAAAGATTTACACCATTTTCTACACTAAAATCTCTTCTAATTCTTCCTACAAAAACTTCATCATGTCCAGTTGTATTTGTAGCTATAGGATAAACTTCAGAAGCTGGATCGTCTTGAACAATTATTCCTTCAAAACTTTTTAATGTTTCTATTAATTCAGAAAGTTCAAATGGCTTTTCAAATTCTATATTTATAGATTCGCTATGTGAATTTTCCACTGGAACCCTAACTGTAGTTGCAGTTATTCTTAAATCTGATTTCTTTAAAATTTTTCTTGTTTCATTTATCATTTTCATTTCTTCTTTGGTATAACCATTTTCTGTGAATATATCTATATGTGGCAAACAATTATTATAAATTGGGTATGGGAAATTTTCTAATTTATTAATTCCTTTTCTACCATTTTCTAAATCATTTAACCCTTTTTGACCTGCTCCAGAGACAGCTTGGTATGTAGAATATACAATTCTTTTTATTGTATATTTATCATCTAAAGCTTTTAATGGTAAAACTGCTTGTATAGTAGAACAATTTGGATTTGCGATTATTCCATGATTATTTTTTATTTCTTCTGGATTAACCTCTGGTACAACTAAAGGTACGTCTTTATCCATTCTAAATGCACTACTATTGTCTACTACAATACAACCTTTTGAGGCTGCAATTGGAGCATATTTTCTAGATGTCTCGCCACCAGCGGAAAATATTGCAAAGTCAAATCCCTCGTCAAAAGAATGTTCAGTTAATTCTTTTACAACATATTCTTTATTCATAAATTTAACTTTTTTGCCGGCAGATTTATTTGAGGCAAATAAAACATATTCACTAATTGGTAGATTTTTTTCTTCTAATACTTTTAGTGCAGTTCTACCTACTACACCTGTAGCACCTACAATTGCTAATTTGTAATTTTTCATATTAAGCACCTCGGCTTTAAATAATAACAAGAATTATATTTATAATTTCTTATAGTACATATTATATTCGAAAATATAAAAAAATGCTAGTTAAAACTAACAAATATATGATAGAATATTGTCGAAATACAAAAGACATAGGAGGGGATTAAATGAAAAAGAAATTAGCAGTAATAATAGCACTATTACTAGTAATTGCTATTGTTATTGGAATTACAGTATCAAATTTAAAATTTAGAGGAGATTTAACAGAAATTAGTTCAGAAAAACAATTACAAAAAATAGTAGATGGATATAATTATTCAGGAGGGTCAACCGTACTTGCAACATTTATATGTCCATTAATTGCATTACCTACTCGTAGTTTCTCTGGTGGAATTATAGAGGATGCAAGTTCGTCACAATCTTCTGGTGGAGGTATTGTTCCAAGTGAGATAACAAGTAGTGCGAGTGATACAAAATCTTTTGATTCTGTACTTCCAAGTATAAATAAAGGAACAACCACATCAGATTATTCAACAACAAATATACAAGTAGAAAATGTGGATGAGGCAGATATTGTAAAAACAGATGGGGAATATGTATATTCTATTTCAGACGATACAGTATATATAACATATGCAAAAAATCCAACGGAAATGAATATAGTTGCAAAGATAGAAGAACCATTAAGTAATGTTTATCCAGAAGATTTAATATTACAAAATAATAAATTAATAATTATATCTGGAAATACTATTAATACAGTTGTTAAAATTTACGATTTAGCAGATATAGAAAATCCAGACAAAATAAAAGAATTTGAGCTAAATAAGGAATATTATACATCAAGATATATAAATGGCAATTTATATGTAATTTCATCTGGAAGAGTAACAAGTGAAGGAAATTTGGAATATGTAGAAGATGGTGCTATTGTAAATCCAGACAAACCAAATGCATATAAAATAAATGACTTAAATACAAGGATTCAAACAGTTATAGCTTCATATAATTTAAACGCACCAGAAAACAAAATTAAAGTTCAATCATATTTAATGGATATAGAGAATGCATATATATCAGAAAAAAATATGTATTTAATTGATAACGGATATAGTGGAAGCAGAGATGTAGAATTTAGTGATATATTTGGCCTAAAAGGACTTTTAGGAATTAGCGATGCAATAGAAGAGAGCGATAGTACTTATGGTTCAAGTATTTATAAATTTAATTTTAAAGAAGATGGAAGTGTAGAATATCAAACCAAAACTAGAGTAGAAGGAACAACTATAGACCAATTTTCTTTAGATGAAAAAGATGATAATATAAGAATTGCATTATACAGCTCAACGAAAGGTTCAAGAGTTGTAGTCTTAGATAATAATTTGAAACAATTAGGAGAAACAGCATATCTGGCTAAGGGAGAAAAAATGTATTCAGCAAGATTCGTGGGAGATAGAGCATATCTTGTAACATATAAAAATATGGATCCATTATACTCTATAGATTTAAGTGACCCAGCAAATCCAAAAGCTTTAGGAGCATTAAAAATTCCAGGATATAGTACATACTTACAGCCATATGATGAAAATCATATTATTGGTTTTGGTTTCCAAACAGAAGAAACTGTTAGAAGAAATTCTTTAGGAAGAGTTACTTCAACTTCTGCAAAAGTTACAGGAATGAAGATGGCTTTATTTGATGTTACTGATATAAGTAATCCAAAAATGATATCAGAGGAAGTAATAGGTGATTCTAAAACAAATTCTACTATTTTGGAAAATCACAAAGCATTATTGTTAGATAAAGAAAGAAATCTTTTGGCAATTCCTATAAAAAATTATACGACAGATTTAAGTATTACAGAAAATGATGATATATCTTCTGCTACAAAGTCATACACAAGTTACTTAAAGAGTAGAACATATAACAAAGTTGGATATGCAGTATATAGTTTAGATATAGCGAATGGTTTTAATTTAAGAGGAATAATAACACATGATGTAAATTCTAAAGATTATACTTCAGATATTAGAGGATTATATATAGATGACACATTATATACTGTTTCAAACAAGGAAATTAAAGCAAATAATATAGATACATTAGCAGAAATTAAAGAAATTATATTTGATTAAGGGGGATAACTATGGGAAAAATTTATGAAAAAGAAGTTAAACATTATTCAGGAATGCCAGCTGCATCATTAACATTAGGAATCATATCTATACTTACAATTATATTTTGGTATATGTCATTAATAACAGGAATTTTGGCAATAGTTTTTGGAGTTAAATCTATACATAGAATTAATAGTAAATTAGGAAAAGCAGGAATGGTATTAGGAATTATAGGTGTTTCTCTTTGTTGTTTTATATACTTATGGTTTATATTTGCTATTTTAATGCAATAAAACTCTTGCAAAATGAAAAAATCATGATATAATAGATGCACATAAAAAAGACAAAATAAGGACAACACAGTTATAAATTAGTCTTTAAGAGAGCTAGATGTATGCTGAAATTCTAGTAAGATAAAATATAGTTGTTATCACCTTATATGTTGCAAAACTGAACTAATAGTAAGTTTTGTCGTATGTTCTGCGTTAAAGAAATTAGAGAGAATAACATAAGTTATTAAATTAGGTGGTACCGCGGAAATTATGCCCTTTTCGTCCTAAGCAGGATGGAAAGGGCTTTTTGATGTTGATTTTGCTTTGTAAATAAAGTTAAAGTGAAATCCCTAAAAAATAAAGAAGGAGGAATTACGAGTGTACAAAAAAGTAGAGCTTAAAGACGGTTTTGTAGGAATGGAAAATGATGTAGCAAAACTATGGAAAGAAAAAGACATTGTTAAGAAAAACTTTGCAATGAACGAAGGAAAAAGATACTTCACATTTTATGATGGACCTCCAACAGCAAATGGAAGACCACATGTTGGACATATCGAAACAAGGGTAATGAAAGACATTATACCAAGATACAAAGTAATGAAAGGTTACAAAGTATTAAGAAAAGCTGGTTGGGATACACATGGACTTCCAGTTGAACTAGAAATAGAAAAAGAATTAGGAATTTCAGGAAAACAACAAATAGAAGAATATGGTGTAGAAAAATTCGTAAAAAAATGTAAAGAAAGTGTATTCTCATATGTTCACCTATGGGAAGAAATGACAAATAAAGTAGGATTTTGGGTAGATATGGATGCCCCATATGTAACATACCATAACGAATATATAGAATCTGTATGGTGGGCATTAAAAGAAATGTGGAAAAAGGGATTACTATATGAAGGTCATAAAGTAATGCCATATTGCCCAAGATGTGGAACAGCACTTTCATCACACGAAGTTGCACAAGGATATAAAGATGTAAAAGATTTAACTTGTATAGCTAAATTTAAAGTAAAAGGTGAAGAGAATAAATATATCTTAGCTTGGACAACAACACCTTGGACATTACCATCAAACTTAGCACTATGTGTTAATAAAGCTTACACATATGTGGATGTAAAAGTAAATGTTGGAACAGAAGAAGAACCAAAATATGAAGTATATGTTTTAGCTAAAGATTTGGTAGATACAGTATTAAAAGATAAAGAATATGAAGTCTTAAAAGAATATAAAGGAACAGAATTATTAGGAACAAAATATGAACAATTAATGCCATTTGCAAAAATAGATGGAAAAGCATTTGAAGTAATCCATGGGGATTATGTAACATTAACAGATGGTACAGGAATAGTACACATTGCACCAGCATATGGTGAAGATGATAGTTTAGTTGCAAAACAAAATGGGATAACTTTCGTAAATTTAGTAGATAAAGAAGGAAAATTTGTTCCAGAAGTAGAACCTTGGGCAGGTAAATTTGTAAGAGATTGTAACGAAGGTATTTGTAAATGGTTAGAAGAAGAAAATAAATTGTTTAGCAAAGAAAAACATTTACACTCTTATCCACATTGTTGGAGATGTGACACACCACTTTTATATTATCCAAAAGAGAGCTGGTTTGTTGCAATGAGCAAACTAAGAGACAATTTATTAAAAAATAATGATACAATAAATTGGATGCCAGAAACAATTAAAACAGGAAGATTTGGAAAATTCTTAGAGAATGTTATAGATTGGGGAATCTCAAGAGATAGATATTGGGGAACTCCACTTCCAATTTGGACTTGTGAATGTGGTCATCAAGAATGTATTGGAAGTATAGCAGAATTAAAAGAAAAAGGAATAAATGTACCAGAAGATATAGAACTTCATAAACCATATATTGATGATGTACATTTAAAATGCCCACACTGTGGCAAAGAAATGACAAGAGCAAAAGAAGTTATAGATTGTTGGTTCGATTCTGGTTCAATGCCTTTTGCACAATGGCATTATCCATTCGAAAATAAAGAAATATTCGAATCAAACTTCCCAGCTCAATTTATTTCAGAAGCAATAGACCAAACAAGAGGATGGTTCTATACACTACTTGCAGTTTCTACATGTTTGTTTGATAAATCATCATATGAAAATTGTATAGTATTAGGACATGTTCTAGATGACAAAGGACAAAAAATGTCTAAATCTAAAAAGAATGGTGTGGACCCATTCGAATTACTAGATACTGTTGGAGCAGATGCTACTAGATGGCATTTCTATACATGTAGCGCACCATGGATTCCAACAAGATTATCTGTAAAAAGTGTACAAGAAACACAAAGAAAATTCTTAAGTACATTATGGAATGTATATTCATTCTATGTATTATATGCAGAGATTGACCAATTTAATCCATTAAACTACAAAGACTTTAAAGTAACAAATGTAATGGATAAATGGATACTTTCTAAAATGTATACATTAATAAAAGAAGTAGATGCAAAATTAGATAAATATGACATAACAGGAGCAGCATTGTTAATAGAAGACTTCACAGATGAACTTTCTAACTGGTATGTTCGTAGAAACAGAGAAAGATTCTGGGCAAGTGGAATGGAAGATGACAAAGTTGGAGCATATGTAACTTTATATACAGTATTAGTTAATTTAGTAAAAGTTGCAGCACCATTTGTACCATTCATAACAGACGAAATTTACCAAAACTTAGTTGTTAATTTAGACAAAGAGGCACCAGAAAGTGTACATCTATGCTTATGGCCAGAAGTTGATGAGTTAGCAATAGACAAAGACTTAGAAAAAGAAATGGACTTAGCATACAAGATTGTTAAATTAGGTAGAAGTGCAAGAAATGCAGCTAATATCAAAAATAGACAACCATTATCAGAAATGCTAATTTCTGTAGGAACACTTCCAGAATACTATGGAGACATAGTAAAAGATGAATTAAACGTAAAAGAAGTTGTTCTAGGAGCAGATATGTCTAAATATGTTGACTTCGAAATAAAACCAAATCTACCAGTTTTAGGAAAAGAATATGGAAAATTAATTCCAAAAATTAAAGAAGCTATTTCTAAATTAAATCAAATGGATTTAGCAAACAAAGTAAAAAATGGTGGAGTAGAATATATCGAAGTTGAAGACACACAAATACCTTTAGATGAATCTAACTTATTAGTAACAATGCAAGGAAAAGAAGGATATGCCTTTGCAGGTGAAGGTGAACTTGGAGTTGTATTAGAAACAACAATAACACCAGAACTTAAAGAAGAAGGATATTTAAGAGAAATTTTATCTAAAGTACAAAACATGAGAAAAGATAGAGACTTCGAAGTATTAGATAGAATAAACTTATACTTTGCAAATTGTGATACATTAAAAGCAGTTATAGAAAAATATAAAGACCAAATAATGAAAGACACATTAGCAGACAAAATCTTCTATAATGAAAAAAGAGAAAATTATGTAGAAACAAAAATAAATGATGCAACATTAGATATAGATGTTGAAGTAGTAAAATAAAAATAAAAAAAGAATTTGAGGACACTCCTCGCCAGGGATTTGGGGACGTTCCTTAAATCCCTATTTAAAAAATCCTCTGGTTTAGTATGCCAGGGGATTTATATTTTTTAAACATTTATCTATTAAGTAAATAAACTCCAAAATTTAAATAGGTTGCAAATAATGTCCATAGTAAGTATGGGACTTGTAACCATGCAGCAGTTTTTTGCTTTTCATAAAATCTAGCTATCATAATAATAATTAAAACTGCAAGAATTATAATCCAGATAAAAGCAAATAATCTCCATTTTAATAAGAAGAAAGCAATAGGCCAAAGAGCATTAAAAAATAATTGTAAGTAATAGATAGAGTTTATTTTAGAATTTACTAATGAATTACTCTCTAATATGGCATACGAAATTCCCATCAAAATATATAAAATTGTCCATACAATTGGAAAAGTAATGCTAGGTGGTGACAAAAATGGTTTTTCTAAAGAATTATAATCTATACTACCAGAAATGAGAAAGCCAACAATACCACCAACAAGAACGGGAATAAGAATAGCCTTAAAATAAGTTTTAAATTTATTTAACATGCCTAAACCTCCATATTACTAGTTTATTAAAAAGGAGGTAAAATATACTAAATACTAATTAAATTAATATATTTGGCTTAAATTTAGTAGTGAATTTTTATTAAATTCAAGTTTTATAACGCTAGGAGAATCGATTTTTAAAACTTTATTTTTATAAAACAATTCGAAGTTTTCATTTAAAGAACACCAATTCATTAATAAAAATTTAATTGATGCCCCATGACTAACTATTGCAATTTTAGATCCAGTATATTCAGCTAATAGTTTATTAATGAAACTTGTCATTCGCCTATTAACTTCAAATCTATTCTCTCCATCTTTGTTCTTTAAATTTTCATCTAACAACTGTTCTGTAGTAAAAGTGTGAGTGAATTTATCTTTAAGTTTAGATAGAGAATCTAAATTCCCTATTTTTCTTTCGTTTAAATATGTACTAATTTGTATTTCTAAATTATTACGTTCAGCAATGTATTTAGCAGTGGCTAGCGCACGTACATAAGTACTAGACCATATTGAATTTAGATTAGATAGTTCTTTTATCTTACTTAGTGCTTCTGCCTTTTTTTCACCTTCAACAGATAAAATTATTTTTTCATTAGCAATTTGGCTATTTTCAGAATTATTTAATAAAGTATTAATCTTTAATTGTTCAGAATGTCGTATTAAAAAAATTGTTATTTTATCCATAATAATCACCAAAAATATTGTATCAAAAATACACATAAAAATCACATAAATTTATTGTAAAAAAAATAGTGTTTTTATATAATACTTTTAGTTAAAAATAGGGGGAATAAAAAATGGCAAATTCAAAATTAATAGTAGTAGAAGGACCACAAGGAGCTGGTAAAACAACAATTACGGATTATTTAAGATATACTATTCCATATACAAATTTATATAGATTGTGTGGAACTGCAGATAGCACGCCTACAGGAAAGAAAAAAGCAGAAACAATGTATAGGGATTTAGTAGAATATTTAAAAAAATTAGGAAATCAAAGTATAAATTTAGTATTTGATAGAACATTTTTTACAGAAGAAAATTATTGTAGACTAAAATATAAAGAGTATTCATTTACAGATGTTTATGAGGAATTACTAGAAGATTTTGCTAAATTAGATTTTGAAATATATTATGTAACACTATATTTAGAAGATGAAAGTTTATATACTCAAAGATTAAAAAGGGATAATAAAGCAGTACCAAAATATGCTAAGTTTGAAGCTGAAAAAAGCATAAATCAACAAAAAGTATATTTAGAAATGTCTGATGAAATAGAAAAGAAATATCCAAATATACATTGCTTAAAAATAGAGAATAGTAAAGATTTAGAATTAACAAAGCAAGAATTAAAAGAAAAAATAGGTTTTTAAAGCTTGAGTATACATAAAAAATATAGTATAATAAGGTTGGAATTTTGTTTAATTTTTATATAAAAAATTAAATTTACAAGATATAAACACAGATAGGAGATTTTTAAAGTGAACGTTTCAGATTTTTATTATGACTTACCAGAAGAATTAATAGCACAAACACCTATAGAAAAAAGAGATGAATCAAGATTAATGGTTTTAAATAGAGCAAACCAAACTATAGAACATAAAACATTTAAAGACATAATAGATTACTTAGAACCAGGAGATTGTTTAGTAAGAAATAATACAAAAGTAATACCAGCAAGATTATATGGTAAAAAAGCAACAGGAGCAAAAATAGAATTTCTTCTATTAAATAGAATAGAAGGAGATATATGGGAATGTATTGTAAGACCTGGTCATAAATTAAAACCTGGTACAGAAGTAGAATTTGGAGATGGAATATTAAAAGCTAAAGTACTAGATGTAATGGAAGGTGGAACAAGAAAAGTAGAATTTAAATATGAAGGAATATTTAACGAAATTCTAGATAAAATTGGTTTAATGCCGCTTCCACCATATATTCATGAATCTTTAAAAGATAATGATAGATATCAAACTGTTTATGCAAAATATGAAGGTTCAGCAGCAGCGCCAACAGCAGGACTACATTTTACACCAGAACTTTTTGAGAAAATAAAGGCAAAAGGGATTGATGTTGCAAATGTAACATTACATGTAGGAATTGGAACTTTTAGACCAGTAAAAGTAGAGAATGTAGAAGAACACCACATGCATTCAGAACATTTTTATATAAAACAAGAAGATGCTGATAAAATAAATAATGCTAAGAAAAATGGAAAAAGAGTTATAGCCGTAGGAACTACTTCTTGTAGAGTATTAGAAACAATAGCAGACGAAAATGGAATGGTAAAACCTACAGAAGGAGATACACAGATATTCATTTATCCTGGTTATAAATATAAATGCTTAGATGGCTTAGTAACGAATTTCCATCTACCAGAATCAACATTAATAATGTTAGTATCTGCATTAGCTGGTAGAGATTATATTATGAAAGCATACAATGAAGCAGTAAAAGAAAGATATAGATTTTTCAGTTTTGGAGATGCAATGCTTATTTTGTAAGATAGGAGAAAATTATGGTTATACATACAAAAAAGCAAGTAAAAACAAAAACTATTCATAAAAGAATGAATTTGCCACAAAGTTTGCGAGATAAAATAGATGAATTTTGGAAGAAACAAGTAAAAGTAAATCCAAACTTATTTAATGGGGAAGTTTGGAATGTAACAAAAATGGAAGAAAATAAGGATAATATACTTCTAACAATAGAAAAAACAGACTATGCACATTACTTATATGATGAAAGGCATGGTATAGAAGAAAAATATGCTTGCCACAATCTTGCAGGAGGAACATATATTGTTACTAAAGATGGATATGCTGTTGTAGGAGAACTAGATGACACAACTTCTTATCCTAGAATGATGCAAGTTTCTGGTGGAGGTATAGATGAAAAATATGACATAGTAAATGGTGAATTTGATTTAATAAAAACAGCAAAAAGAGAATTAAAAGAAGAATTAAATTTAGATTTAGACAATAAAGAACAAATAGAAAATTACAATTTCGAATATATAGAAGTTCCAGAAGGTAAAAGACATTCATACTGTGTAATATTAAAAGCATATTCAATGTATACCAAAAATCAATTAGAAGAACATTTTAATAAGTATTATCAATTTTTAGAAGAAACGGATGGAGAAAAGGAATTTAAAAAATTACATTTTTTAAAACTGGGTAGAGCAGTAGAAGAATTGGACAAGCTAGATAATCCAAAAAGATTATATGTTAGACAACTTCTAGGAATCGAAGATAAAGGGGTGTTAAATAATGAATAAAAAAGAATTTGAAGAATATCTAGACAGCCTAGACTTAGATAAGAAAGAATATTGTATAATAAGTGGTGGAAGCTTATTAATGCATAATTTAAAAGAAGAAACAGACGATGTAGATTTATATGTAACACAAAATTCATTTGATAAATTAAGTAAGAAGTTTAATGTTCATATAAGTGGTAAGCCATTTCCAAATCATTATACTGTAAACGAAAAAACTGAGGCAGTTTTAGTTAAAAATTTAAAAGACGAAAAAATATATAACATAGATGGATATCCTTGTCGTTCTATAATAGATGATTATAATTGGTATAGGCAAAATGGTAGACCAAAGGATTTAGCAAGTGCAGATAAGATAGATACTATGTTTAAAAATATAGCCAAAGAGTTTAATTGTAAAAAAGAAGAGGTCACTGAAAGCGAAATTTGTAAATATGTAAATAAGAAGGAGGAACTATGAAACCAGCAGTAACATATGAGTTAATACATAAATGTAAACAAACTGGAGCAAGAAGAGGTGTAATACACACTCCTCATGGTGACATACAAACGCCAGTATTTATGCCAGTAGGAACACAAGCAACAGTAAAGAGTATGACACCTGATGAATTAAAAAATGAGATAGATGCAAAAATAATTTTATCAAATACATATCATTTATATTTAAGACCTGGGGAAGAAGTAATACAAGAAGCAGGTGGACTTCACAAGTTTATGAACTGGGATAGAGCAATATTAACAGATAGTGGAGGATTCCAAGTATTTAGTTTAAGTGGACTTAGAAAAATAACAGAAGAAGGTGTAGAATTTAGATCTCATTTAGATGGAAGAAGAATTAAATTTACACCAGAAAGTGTTATGCATACAGAAAATATTCTAGGGTCAGATATCATGATGGCATTTGATGAATGTTGCCCATACCCATCAACATATGATTATACAAAAAAATCTATGGAAAGAACTACAAGATGGGCAGAGAGATGTAAAGCAGCACATGCAAGACCAGATGATCAAGCTTTGTTTGGAATTATCCAAGGTGGATTTTATAAAGATTTAAGGGAAAAATCTGCAAGAGATTTAGCAAAATTAGATTTACCGGGATATGCAATAGGAGGAATAAGTGTAGGAGAACCTAAAGAAGAATTTTTAGATATATTACGTTTTACAGCACCACTTATGCCAGAAAACAAACCAAGATATTTAATGGGAGTAGGAAGTCCTGATTATTTAATAGAAGCAGCAATGGCTGGAATAGATATGTGTGATTGCGTTTTACCAACAAGAATTGCAAGAAATGGAACTGCAATGACATGGAATGGAAAAGTTGTAATAAGAAATGCAACTTACGAAAAAGATTGGGGTCCAATAGATAGTGAATGTGATTGTTATGCTTGTAAAAATTATACAAGAGCATATATTAGACACTTAATAAAAGCAAAGGAAATTTTAGGAGTTAGATTACTTTCAATTCATAATTTATATTTCTTGACTAAACTTATGGAAAGAGTTAGAATGGAAATAGAGAATGATAATTTAGGAAACTTTAGAAAAGAGTTTTATAAAAAGTACGGATATGATACAAAAGAATAGTTAAATAGGGGGAAAGTTATGGATTTATTTGATAATGAGGAATTGTTCAAAGAAGAAAAAAAGAAAGTAAAGAAAAAAGGAATAATAATTATTTCATGTATAGTCGTAGCAATTCTTTTAATAATTGGAATTGTTGTAGCAATGATGTATTTTCAAAGTTTACAATGGGGAATTACAGTTGATGGAGTAGGAGTTTCAGTAAAAGATACAACAATTATAACAGATGAGCAAACAGGTAAAGTATTTATATCTATTGCAGATGTGGCACCACATGTAACAGGATATACCTATTTACATGGTGAATATGGTAAAAATTCTGAAGACAATAATTCAGGTGTTGTTCAATGTAATGATGAAGCAGTAGAATTTCATGCTAACCAAAATAAAATAAATAAAGTCTTATTAAAAGAAGACACTAATGATAACGAATATGGTTATATGTATTTATCAGAAAAAATAAAATATGCAAATGGACAACTATATGCATATGTAGAAGATTTACAACCATTATTAAATGCGAAAGTAAATTATAACCAAGCAACAAATAAAATAACATTAGCAGGAACAGAATATCTATATGAACAATATCAAACAAAAATTGCAAGTTTAGGATATAATGCTGTAGATTCAAACTTTGTTAATAAAAAAGCTTTAGCTTCAGATATGATTGTGGCTCAAAAAGAAAATGGATTAATAGGAATAATTAGACCAGATAGAACAGAAATTGCAGGTCCACGTTATACAAGTGTACAATGGTTAGAAACAACAGAAGAATTTTTAGTAGAAAATAATGACAAATATGGAATTATAAGCGAATTAGGACAAAGTAAAATCTCTATGAATTATGATTCTATAAAGTTATTAGATAAAGATACAGGACTTTACATAGTAGAAAGCAATGATAAATATGGTGTAATCAACAAGAGTGAAAGACAAATATTATATGCTGAATTTGATCAAATTGGTGTAGATAAAAATCAATATCCAAGTGTACAAGATGGAAATCAATATTTATTCTATGATTCTATTATACCTGTAGAAAGAGATGAAAAATGGGGATTATATAACATAAATGGAGAAGTTATATTACCAGTAGAATATGATAGTATCGGTTGTATAGTAACTTCAACACAAACAAAATCTGCAAACAATGCAGTACTACTAGAAGACTACGAAGGAATTATAGTAGGTAAAGAAATAAGTGAAAATGATACAAATAAGAAATATGCAGTATATAACCCATTAGGAGAACAATTAGTTGGTTTCTTATTAGATAATATTTTCTATAGAACAGAAAATGGAAAAGATATTTATTATCTAGAAATGAATGGACAACAAGGAAACTTAGATGAAGTATTTAAGGCAAATGGAATTAAGAAAGTTAATACAGATGTTAATGATTCAAATTTAAATAACAATATGAACATTAATAACGGAATATCTGATACAAATGAATTAGTAAGAAATTAAAGTAATAATTAATAGCCTTCCTAAATAGAATTTATTAGGGAGGCTTAAATTATGGAAGAAGGAATATTAAAAAAGAATGGAATTGCTATATTAAAAGGTGAAATAATAGCTTTTATAATAAATATCTTTGGATTAATAATATTATCACTAATAATGACATATTCTACTATTTCGGATAATAATATACCAACATTAGTAATAGCAGTAAATACATTAGCAATTTTAATAGGAAGTTCAATTGCAACTATTAAGCTAGAAAAGAAAGGAATAGTAAATGGGTTAATAATAGGTGTATTATATATGCTTATTTATTTATTAATTTCTTTAATATTTTCAGGAAATATTAATTTTTCTAGTAAAACTATTCTATTAATCATTTTAGGTGTTATTGCTGGGGGAATAGGAGGAATAATAGGAGTTAATCTTAATAGGAAAAAATAAGATAAGAAACGGTTAAGAAAATATTAGTTTTATCTACGGAAACAATATAAAAAGTTTGCTAATTATAAAATTCAACTATTTAGGAAAAAGTAGTTGAATTTTTTTATGATTTAAGATAGAATTTAACAAGACTATATTCAATGTTTTTAACTAAGGAGGAGAAAAAGTGAACAAAGAGGAAAAACTAAAAAAAGAGCAAAAAGCAAAAGAAATAAACAAATTGAAAGGTTTAAGAATAACATTAATAGTATTTATTATAATTTTGTTATCTTTAATATCTTTTGTGGGCATATATGTAAAAGATAAAAACGAAATGTCAGATGTTATTCCAGACTTCATATTAGGTTCAGATATAGAAGGAAATAGAATAATTCAATTAAATGTTGAACAAGACGAAACAATAACGTTAACAGATTCAACAGGAGCTAAGATTGCATCAGGAACAGAAGAAGAGCTTTCAAACCAAGGTTATACAGAAGATGTTATTACAAAAAATGGTTATACAAAATCATCAGAGGAAACAAATAAGGCAGAAAATTTAACTGCAGAAAATTATGAAAAATCAAAACAAATATTAATAAATAGATTAAAAACATCTGGGGTTACAGATTATAAAGTAAGACAAGATAAAGACAATGGGAATATAGTTGTAGAACTAAAAGAAGATGATTCAACAGATGATATAATATCAACATTATCAGAAGTAGGAAAATTTGAATTAAAAGATTCAGAAACAGAAGAAATATTATTAAATAATGATGATGTAAAAGATGCTAAGGTTTTGTATAATAATACACAATCAGGAGTTAATGTGTATTTAGAAATAGAATTTAATAAACAAGGAAAAGAAAAATTACAAGAAATATCAAGAACATATAATAGTAATGCAGTATCAGAAGATACAACAAATACAGTTTCTAATAATACAGTATCTAATGAAATAACAGAGGAAGACTTAAATGCTGCAGAAACAGCGAATGAAGCTACAAATACAACGACTGATGGAACAACAGACACAGCTGAAGCATCATCTAAGAAAATAGATATGGTAATAGATGGAACTACAATTGCACCAGGACAACAATTTTCTGAGGAAAATACAACAGGAACATTAGACTTATTAATAGGAACAGGAAGTGCATTAAATACAGATGATGAAAACAACAAATTAGATACATATATAACACAAGCTCAAACAATGGCTTCATTAATAAAAAATGGTGTAATGCCAATTACATATTCATTGGAAAGCAATAAATATATAGAATCTCCAATAACAGTAGATTTATTAAAAAATGTAATTATAGTATTAGGAGCTATTGCAGTAGTATTATTTATCTTCTTAATAATTAAATTTAGAGTAAATGGAATACTTGCAACAATATCTAATGTTGGATTTATTGCAGTTATATTATTAATTTTAAGACTTACAAATGTAGAAGTAGGAATTGGTGGAATTATAGGATTAGCATTAATACAATTATTAAATTATATATTACTTTATGTGTTATTAAAAGCTGTAAAAGGTAAGAAAGATAATGATAAAGTAATGAAAAGTGTACTAGTAAAATTCTGTATGATGTCTGTACCAGCATATATTATTGCTATCGTATTTGCATTTAACTCATTTATTCCAATATATAGTTTTGGAATGGTTGTTTTCTGGGGAATTACAGCATCAATTATATATAATTTACTTGTAACTAAAAATTTAATTATAAAAGCAGAAGAAAAATAATATGAGAGGGTGAAAAGATGGAACGCAAAAAAACTAAGATGAAAAATAAAATACTATATATTATTATGGCAATTATAATAATTGCGGGTATAGTTGTTGGATGTACAGCAAAGTTTAAATTTAGTTTAGCATATGATGATTCTAATAGAATCGAAGTTTATATTGGTAAAGATTATACAAAAGCTGATGTAGAATCTATTGCTAAAGAAGTATTTGGAACAGATGATGTATTAGTACAAAAAATAGAATTCTTTAATGATTCTGTGGCAATTACAGTTAGAGAAAGTAATGATGACCAATTAAATAATTTAGTAACAAAAATAAATGAAAAATATGAAACATCTTTAACAAAAGATGATTTAACTGTAGTAGAAATACCTCATTACAGAGGAAGAGACCTAATGGCAAATTATGTTTGGCCTATAGCAATTTCAGCAGCTCTAATTATTGTTTATGAAGCAATAAGATTTAGAAAATTAGGAGTAGTAAAAGTTGTGGCAAAATTAATAATTTGGCCAATAGTAATAGAAGCATTATATTTAAGCGTTTTAGCAATAGCAAGAATACCTATTAGTTATTACACATTACCATTAGGAATTATATTAGCAGTATTAACATTAACAGTTATTGCTTATAAAAATGAAAAGAGATTAATAGAATATAATAGAAAGAAAAACTAATAACATAGGGATTTTGGGAGGTCTATAGGGGGGATTTGGGGACGTTCCTAAAATCCCATTTTTAATTATATAAGATAAAAAAATACAGGATAAAATGCTTTATCCTGTATTTTACTTTACGAAAATCTTCAGATAGTCTGAATGGCAGTAAAGCTTTAGCCGGAAAAAATCACTGGTGGTTATGTGATTATTTTTGTAATTTGTAATAAGATTTCTTTCCTTTTTTTAGAATTGCAAATCCATCTTTAAAATCTGTATCTGAAAGTACATAGTTTGTATCAGATATTTTTGTATCATTTAAAGATATACCGCCTTGTGTGATTAATTGACGTGCTTGACCTTTTGATGGTGCAAATCCAACTTGAATTATTGCATCTAATATAGAAATATTACTTGCAACTGTAGCAGTTGGCATATTGTCTAAACTACCTTGTCCACCAAATAAAGCATTAGAAGCTTCTTCTGCTTTTTTTGCTTCTTCTTCGCCATGAATTAATTTTGTTATTTCGTATGCAGCTACTTTTTTAGCTTCATTTATTTTTTCATCTTTTAAATTAGAAAGTTCTTCGACTTTTTCCATAGGTAAGAAAGTAAGCAAACTTAAGACAGTTTTTACGTCAGCATCATCAATATTTCTCCAATATTGATAGAAATCATATGGTGATGTTTTAGTAGCATCTAGCCATAATGCACCTTTTTCTGTTTTACCCATTTTTTTACCTTCTTTTGTTGTAAGAAGTTTAAATGTAAGACCATATGAATCAGAATGACCAATTCTTCTTATTAAGTCAACACCACCTAAAATGTTTGACCATTGGTCGTTTCCACCCATTTGTAATTTACAACCATATTTATCATGTAAATATAAGAAGTCATATGATTGCATTAACATATAGCTAAGTTCGAAGAATGTTAAACCCCTTTCCATTCTTTGCTTATAACATTCTGCAGCAAGCATTTTATTAACAGAAAATAATGAACCGATTTCTCTTGCAAAGTTAATAAATTTTAAATCTAGTAACCAATCTGCGTTGTTTACTATTATTGCAGCATTTTCACCTTCGAAAGATAAAAATTTAGCAATTTGCTTTTTAAAACATTCAACATTATGATCTATTTCTTCTCTAGACATCATTCTTCTCATATCTGTTTTGCCAGAAGGATCACCTATTGTAGCAGTACCACCACCAATTAAAATAATAGGTCTATGTCCTGCTTTTTGCATATGTGATGCAACCATTAAAGAAATAAAATGTCCTACATGTAAACTATCTGCAGTTGGATCAAATCCTATATAAAATGATATTGATTCATTATCTAATAAATTTTTAATTTCTTCTGGATGTGTTAATTGTTCTGTATAACCTCTTTGGGTTAATTCCTCAAAAATATTAGACATAAAACGTCCCCCTTATAAATTGATATCTATATTCTTTTTCTCTTTTTTTACAGCTTTAATAAAGTCTTTATTATTCATAAATCTATTTATATTTGATTCATCAATTCCAGTACCTTTACTTATATCTGCAACTGAAGCATCTTCTACTTGATTAGTTAAAAAAGTTTTTAATTTTGACATTTCAAAATTATCTTTTGGTGCGCAATTTGGGCAAATATCATCTACTGATGAAAAAAAGCATCCACAACGTAAACATTTCTTAAAATTCATAATTAAGTTCATTCCTTTCTAGTTTGATTATAAATTAAATAAATTTTCTAGCAGTATTCTATCATAAAATACTACAAAAAAAAACTAAATATTACAAAAAACATATATAAATTTATTAAAAAAAGTGTTGACAATTATTTGTTGTTATGCCATAATGATAATGGTTATCACTTAAGGAGATGTTATGGAAAGATATAGTAAGCAAAGAGAGTTAATCTTAAACGTTTTAAAAGAAAGAAAAGACCATCCAACTGCAGAAATGATATATAAAGATATAATAAAGATTATGCCAACGATAGGTATTGCAACAGTATATAGGAATTTAGCAGCATTATATGAAAGTGGTCAAATATTAAAAATAGAAACTAAACAAGGGGAATCAGATAGGTTTGATGGTAATCTTATGCCTCATTTACATTTTCAATGTTTAGAATGTAACGAAATACAAGATATCTTTTTAGACGAGTGTGATAATGACAAACTTAATGAAAAACTAAAAGAATTTGCTAAGATGATCAATGCAGAAGTAACAAGTTCAAAAATTCTTTTAAAAGGAAAATGTGAAAAATGCAAAAATAGTGAAATATAAATTTCATATTTGCAAATATCACAAGTATAGGAAAACTAACTATGTTGTTTCGGAAAAATCTAACGATTTTTCTTACATAAAATTTTATATTATAGGAGGAATAAAAATGAAAGCTTATGTATGTAAAGTATGTGGATATGTACACATTGGAGATGAAGCTCCAGAAAAATGCCCACAATGTGGAGCTAGCAAAGACAAATTTGAATTAAAAGATATGAGTGGAGCTAAAGACTATGCAGATGAACACAAAATCGGTGTAGCTCAAGGTTTAGATGAAGAAGTTGTTAAAGGATTAAAAGATAACTTTATGGGAGAATGTACAGAAGTAGGTATGTACATAGCTATGAGTCGTCAAGCTGATAGAGATGGATACCCAGAAATAGCAGAAGCTTTTAAAAGATATGCATTAGAAGAAGCTGATCATGCTGCTAAATTTGCAGAATTACTAGGAGAAGTTGTTTATGCAGATACTAAGAAAAACTTAGAATTAAGAGCAGCTGCAGAACAAGGTGCTTGCATGGGTAAAAAAGAATTAGCTACAAGAGCTAAAGAGTTAGGATATGATGCTATACATGATACAGTTCATGAAATGGCTAAAGATGAAGCTCGTCACGGAAGAGGATTTGACGGATTATTAAAAAGATATTTTTCTAAATAATATTTGTTAATAATTTGTATGATTAAGCGAATATGGGGTGTTTATATTATACATCTTGTGTTCGCTTTTCTATTTTATAAGAAAAATCGAAGATTTTTAAATATATAACAAGATTCAGTTGCCTATATTTGTGTTATTGTAAAGGAATTTTCAAATATAGCTAAGCTACTTTTCTTGTTTACAAATAAAAAACAGTTATGGTATAATTAAATGGACTTAAAATTTAAGAAGGTGTGTTTATGGCTGTATTATTATTTATAATATATATGCTAGTACTGATAATCTTTGGTTTAGTTGTATTTGCTGTTATGCAAATAAAGATGGCAGGTTTAACAGTAAAAGACTTCTGGTCATTTATAGAGGCAAACCAAGAATTAGATAAATTAGATAAAATCGCAAAGAAATATGAAAAGATGAGTACTCCTCAACAAATAATGTTCTTAAAAGAAGCTGAAAAGATATTTAATGCTTTCGATAAAGTACCTGCTTCTATTTGGGAAGAAGAAACTAATAAGTATCAAAATGTTCTAGAAGCATATAAAGATATAAAAGTTATGAGATGGATAGAAAATGACAAGAGTAATGTAAAAGAGGAAGTTACAGATACGAAATAAAAAATTAAAAAAAATGAAAAATTGTATTGACAAATTATATATAAAGGTATTATAATAAGCATTGTCAGTTGCAAGACATTCATGCAGATGTGGCGGAACTGGCAGACGCACAGGACTTAAAATCCTGCGAGGGTTAAACCTCGTGCCGGTTCGATTCCGGCCATCTGCACCAAAAAAGAGTAGTTTAAAAACTACTCTTTTTTTAGATGAAATAAAAGGGGAGAGTATAAATGGAAGAAAAAAATAAAACAGGAAAAAGGATATCTAATGTATTAAGGTATATTTGTGGAGTGTTTTTTATATTAACAGGATTTAGTGGAATGTTAATTAATAATATTTTGGCAGGATTTTTTATGATGTTATTTGGAATATCTTTATTACCAGTACTATATAAAAAAACAAAATTAAACCAAATTAAGCATATACAAATTATTTTACCAATCATATTAATAATTATATATGGAATGAGTATGCCGGATGTACCAAATGTGACGTATACTAATATAATTGCCGATGTAGATACCAATACAAGTATAAGTACAAATATAGTGCAAGAGACTAAAAATATCGATATAACAAATTTAAAATTTAATGAAGCTGAAATAGAATTAGATATAAATGAATCAAAGAATATTACTTTAGAAATAGAACCAGAAAATGCTAATATTGACAGTTTAGAGTATTGTTCATCAAATGATAAAGTAGCAACTATAGAAAGAACAGATACAGACATAATTAAAAATAAAATTACATTGAAGATAAATCCGATTGCAGAAGGAAATTGTGAAATTTTTGTTAAAACAAATAATGGACTAGAAAGTAATAGAGTAACAGTAAAAATAATTGATAATAACAGAATAGAGCAAGAAAGAATAAAAGCAGAAGAACAAGCAAAGAAGGAAGCAGAAGAGCAGAAACAAAAACAAGTAGCTGCAGAAAGTGCAAGCACAAAGAAAGAAGATACATCAACTTCTAAAACTACTACAACGACAAAGAAGAAAAATTCAAAAAGTACGTCGAATAATTCAAATGGAAAAACAGTATACAGAACTCCAACTGGGAAAAGATATCATTATGATCCAGATTGTGGAGGGAAAAATTCGTATTCAACAACTTTAGACGCGGCTTTATCAGCTGGATTAACACCTTGTAAAAAATGCGCTCAATAAAAAAGTATATTCAGAAAAAATATTAAACCTCCTATTATAAAATAGGAGATTTAATTATATTTCTAATTCTTTTAGTATCTGCTTATTCTGTTTTGTAGCAGGCCAAGAAATTGTAAAAAATAATATTATAAAGATAATAGCTAAAACTCCACCAATAATTGAGCTATAACGCATTATAGCTAAAGACTCGAAAAGAGCTATTAAAATAGCGTAAATTTTTCTATAATTTTTTACAAGAATTTGTTTTTGTTCATCTGAAGCTTTTTCTTTTACTTTTTTTGCTAATAGAATATCTGGTTTAGCCAAACTTATTATTAAGATTATTATTAAAAATAAATCTAACATAATATTTCCTCCTTTGTTAATTTTATTTAATATATCATAAGAAAATAACATGAGCAATACTAATTTATCAAAAAAGAAGAATAATGACTAGTTTTGCCTTTTATGAGCAAATGTGCTATAATAAAGTTTGAGAAACTCGTAGATTTATCCACATTGCACATTAAGTGCAAATGATTAACAGGAGGAAGAAATATGAGAGAAATAGTAGCAGAAACGAATGTACAAGAAACAATTAGGAAACTAATTGTAAATTGCATTCGGGACAACAAGTGCGAAAGCACACAAATATGGCTGTCTGACGAGGTAGTACAGAAAATTAAAGAGCTTCAGATATATGGAACCAGTAATTTTCCGTACGAAGGATATACTATGGCTGCTTTTAAGTTAAAAAGCGGAGAGCCGATGGAGATAACCTATAGTAGGGAAAAGAGCCTTGCTATAAAAAATTGGCATAACAATTGGAGCAACATGAATATTATAAAATTTGTGTACTTCCCAAACAGCGAAGAATATTTCTTCTTTGGAGCTACAAAGGAGAATATCTTAGTAATTAAGTAATCTCATGTTTCGTACATGGCTTTCCTACGTAAAAGTAGGGGAGCCATGTATTAGTTTATATAAAAGATTAAGGTAATTCTATCTTTAAATGTTCGTTTTTCAAATCTTTTAATTTATTATTTATACAATTGGCAATTTTATCATTATAATCAGTATGTTTTTCGATTAGATTAATATAATAATTTAATTTCTTTAAATAATTTTCTGAATTATTATTTTTTAAATATAAATCATAATAAATATAAATTAATTCCTCTAAAGATTCAGTAAGCTCATCAGAAGATTCTTCAAATAAAGAAATTGCTTTAGTTAAATCTTTATGAATTCCAATTTCTAAACAACCATCTTTATAAAAATATTTTGCTAAATTATATTTAGCCCAATTGCATAATGTAAACTTTGGTGATTCACTAGATAAAGTGTAGTAATCAAAAGCTTTTTGTAAATTTATATTTCCTATTTTTCCTAGCCTATAAAATTCTCCAACTCTATTCTGAGCCCAACTATCACCTAAATTAGCAGATTTCATATAATAATCAAAAGCGAGTTTTAAGTCATTTCGAGCCTCGTAAATTTTACCAAGATTATTAAACGCATATACATGTCCCATATCTGCTGCAATTTTAAACATTTCAATTGCTTTTTCTTCGTTCTTAGAAATATGAGGTATATTACCCAAAAGTAGTATATTACCAATGCTAGTGTAAGCATTAGCACAATTTAGTTTCCTAGCTTTGTTAAAATATTTTAAAGCTAAATACATATCATGTTTAGATTTAGTACCAATATGCCCTTCATAATATAAATAACCAATAGCCCAATTTGCTGTGGGATGATTAGCCTTTGCAGCAACTTGATAGTAATCATAAGCTTTTTCATATCTAGCTTTTCCAGTTATAATTCCATAACATTCCATAGAAGCCATCTCAAAACACGCAAAAGGATTACCATGCCTTGCTAATTCATAAATGCCTCTAATAGACCAAATACCAGAAGTTAATTGGATATTAATAAAATCTTCAATATCATTTACAGAGATATTTGTATCATATATTTTCTTTTCTATTATATTATTTAAATTTTCGTCAATACAAATAGGTTGTTTTTTATCTAAAACAGTATAAAATAACACCTCTGCGATAAAATTATATAAATCGTTATTAGTTAAATTTGAATGCAATCGATTAGAAAGATTAGTGGTAATATCTGAGTCATTTTTACAAATAGAATATAGTCGTGTACAAACATGACGCATTTTTTCATTTGTATTAAAGATATTAATTGTAATTTTTGCTGGAACATTAATATCTATTAATTTTAATATTTCCGAAAAAATAGGAAGTAGAGTAGAAGAATTTTTTTGATAGTCAACTTTTAAACTTTTTATATAGTTTTTATAAGTAGAATTAATTGCCCTAAAACCTGTACAGTAATTATTAACAGTACTATCTGCAATTGAATCTGTATTAAAAATTATAGAGAATAAATCTGCTTGCCAAAAGCTTGCAGAATTATTACTTTCTTCTTTTAAAATTCTAAAAAAATTACCAAAAGATAAATAATTATCATTTATATTTAAACGAATAAAATTCTTTTTCATATATAACCTCCAATAAATATATAAACATTATATTTACATAAAATATAAAAGTCAATACAAAACGTGAAATAAACGTGAAATAAAACAAAATACGTGAAAAAGTATGAGTTGATATTAGCATAAAATAAAATATAGAATAGTAAAAAATAATAAGGAGCTGATTAATATAAATATTTTAGGATTAAATATTAATTGCATAGAGCAAGGTGAAGGTGACAATGTCTTAATTTTACCTGGTTGGGGAACAAATTATAATGTATATAAAAATTTAATTGACAATATTTCTAAATATGCAAAAGTATATTATTTTGATATGCCAGGTTTTGGAAAATCAGAAGAGCCAAAAGAAGCGTGGAATACAGATGATTTTATAGAATTAGTAAAAGAATTTATTAAAATAAATAAAATAGATAATATAACATTAATAGGACATTCAAATGGTGGAAGAATTGCAATAAAAATGTTAAGTGAAGGAAATTTAGAATTTAAAGTACGAAGGTTAATTTTAATAGGAAGTGCAGGAATAGTTCATAAAAAAACAGCAAAACAAAAGGCAAAAATGTCTATAGTAAAATTGGGTAAAAAAGCATTAAATACGGGAATTGCAAAAAAAATTGCACCAAATGCACTAGAAAATTTAAAGAAAAAAATGGGATCAGTGGATTATCGTAATGCAACACCTGTTATGAGAAATACATTAGTAAAATTAGTAAATGAAGATTTAAAAGATAGACTACCAAAAGTAAATGTTCCAACATTACTATTATGGGGAGAAAATGACACAGAAACACCATTTGATGATGCTAAAATCATGGAAAAAGAAATACCAAATGCAGGGTTAGTACCTTTTAAGGGGTGTTCTCATTATGTGTTTTTAGAAAGACCAGTACAAATAAATAATATAATTAAAAATTTTATGGGAAAATAAATTTGGAGGATATTTATGAAGATAATAATTATAATAGAACTTATTATAAATTATATATTATTGCTAATATTTAACACACATATGTTACAACTAAATTCATATTTCTTCTTAAAACATTTTAAATGGATGAGAAAAAATATAAAGAAATTATTATTACAACTAATTTTAGTAATACCAACAATATTAATATATTTTAATAATACCATATTAAATATAGCTATAATAATTATTTTAGGAATTTCAATAATATATAATATTCCAAAAAGAAATTCAAAAATATCATTAAAATATACTGGTAGAGTAAAAAGATTAATATTTACAGATATGCTAATATCACTATTAATTTTATTCGTTGGAGGAATACGAAATTATATAATAACTAAATTAATAATTATAAATATACTTGCAAATATGCTAATAATATTATCAAATTTAATAAATCACCCTATAGAAATGTTAGGAAGAAAGAGATACATAAACGATGCAAAAAGAATATTAAACGAAATGCCAAATTTACTAGTTATAGGAATAACAGGTAGCTATGGAAAAACTAGTATGAAAAATTTTTTATATAGTTTATTGTCAGAAAAATATGATGTTTTAAAAACTCCTAAAAATTATAATACAACAATGGGAGTTGTAAAAACTATAAGAGAAGAATTAAAGCCAACTCACCAAATATTTTTGTGTGAGATGGGAGCAACAAATGTCGGAGATATTAAAGAAATATGTGATATTGTAAATCCAAAATTAGGAGTAATTACATCTATAGGTCCACAACACTTAGAAAGTTTTAAAAGCATAGAAAATATAATAAAAACTAAATTTGAATTAGCAGACAGCGTAAAACAAAATAATGGAACCATATTTTTAAATTATGATAACAACTATATAAAGAATAAAGAATTAGATATGAACAAGATAACATATGGAGTAAATGATAAACACTTAGATTATAATTCATATGAGCTTGAATCTTCTAATAAGGGATTAAAATTTAAAATTTTAGATAAAAAAACAAACGAAGAAAAAGAATTAAAAACTAAACTAATAGGAAGACACAACATTGTAAACATTACGGGTGCAATAGCTGTAGCAGATTATTTAAAAGTTCCAATGAAAAAAATTGCAGTAAAAGTAAGAGAAATACAAAATGTAAAACATAGGTTAGAACTATTGCCAAAAGGTAATATTACGATAATAGATGATTCGTATAATGCAAATCCAATAAGTTCAAAATCAGCAGTTGATACATTAGGAGAATTTAAAGGAATAAAGATAATAGTTACCCCAGGTCTTATAGAACTTGGTAAAGAACAAGAAAAATATAATTATGAATTTGGAAAATACATGGCGGATATTTGTGATTATATTTTCTTAGTTGGAACAGATAATTACGAAGCCATGCTTAAAGGAATAAAAGAAAAAAATTATGATGAACAAAAAGTATTTAAGGTGAATTTGCCACAAGAAGCTGTTAGTCAAATTATAAGTTGGAATTTAAAAGAAGAAGTAACAGTTTTATTGGAAAATGATTTACCAGATAATTATAATTTATAAAAATCTTAAGCTAAACGAAATATTTAGATTCATATAAAAAGGAAGGTAGGTAATTTTTATGAAAATTAAATTAGGTGTTTTCTTCGGTGGAAAGAGTGTTGAACATGAAGTATCTATAATAACTGCACTTCAAGCAATAGAAAATATTAATAAGGAAAAATATGATATTGTACCAATATATATTGCAAAAGATAATAAAATGTATTGTGGAGATTTTGTTGATGATATAAAACAATACACAAATATAGATAATTTAAAAAGAATAAGTACACAAGTAACACTTTCTTTAAAAGATAATAAAACAGTTTTATTAAGAACAAATAAGAAATTTTACGAAAATGAAGTTTATGACTATATAGATGTTGCATTTCCTATTGTTCATGGTACAAATGTAGAAGATGGTACACTTCAAGGATATTTAAAAATGTTTAATTTACCATATGTTGGATGTGATGTTACATCATCAGCAGTTGGAATGGATAAATATGTATCTAAAACAATTTTAAAAGAAAACAATATTCCTGTTTTAGACTGTAAATGTTATTATAAAAATGAAGAAGTAGAAGATATAATAAAAAGTGTTGAGGAAAATATAGAATATCCAGTAATCGTTAAACCAATCAATTTAGGCTCAAGTATTGGAATAGTTGTTGCTAAAAATAGAGAAGAATTAGAAGAGGCAATAGAAGATGCTTTTACATATGCAAGAAAGATTTTAATAGAAAAAGCTATAAAGAATTTAAAAGAAGTAAATTGCTCAGTTCTAGGTGATTACGAAGAATGTAATGCCTCAGAGTGTGAAGAACTAGACAAAACAGCAGATATTTTATCATATGAAGATAAATATATTTCTGGAGGTAAAAAGACAGGCGGAGCTAAGCAATCTATGAATGCAGGAGTTTTAAAATTACCAGCAAATATAAGTGAAGAATTAAAAGAAAATATTCAAACATTAGCAAAAGAAACATTTAAAATATTAGGTTGCACAGGTGTAATACGTATAGACTTTTTAATCGATGAAGATACAGATAAGGTATATGTAAACGAGGTAAATACTATTCCTGGTTGTTTATCTTTCCATCTATGGAGAGCAGCAGGAATGGAATATCCAGAGTTATTAGATAAAGAAATCGAATTAGCATTAAAAAGAAATCGTGAAGAAAATAATATGGTATTTTCTTTTGACACAAATGTATTAGAAGGATATGCAAATGGCGGACTTAAAGGCGGAAAAGGAAAATTGGCCTAAAAGAACTTTGAACTTTAGGGACGGAGTTTAAAGTTCAAATATTATGTAACTCTCATTATTACTGTAAAAGGTAATAAAGGGAGTTTTTTGTTTTGAATTAAATAGTTGATAAATTGCCTTATAGGTTGTATTATTATATGAATATATATTTTAGTAAAGAGGTAGAAAATGATTTTAAATGTAAGTGGAAGAACCGATATAGTAGCTTTTTACACAGACTGGTTTATGAACAGATATAGGGAAGGATTTTTCGATGTAAGAAATCCATTTTATAAACAGCAAGTTAGTAGAATATATGTGGAAGATGTTGATGCCATCTTATTTTGTACAAAAAATCCAATACCAATAATTCCATATTTAAAAGAAATAGAAAAGCCAATATTATTTCATGTTACTTTAACTCCATATAAAAGTGATATTGAACCAGGTGTTCCAGCTAAAAGAAAAATAGTAGAAGCAATCAAGGAAATTTCGAAGATAGTTGGAATATATAACATATATATAAGATATGATCCAATATTTATAAGTGATAAATACACTATAGAATATCATATAAAAGCATTTAATCATTTATGTGAATTATTAAATGGATACATAAAGCATTTTATTGTATCATTTATAGATGATTATAAAAATGTTAGAAATAATTATAAATTTTTAAGATTAAAAGAATTTAAAGAAAGTGATTATGAAGCAATAGGAAAGAGTTTTAGTAAAAGTGCTAAAAATAATGGAATGACAGTACAAACCTGTTTTGAAGAAAGAAATTTAGTGGAATATGGCTTTATACAAGCAGATTGTCTAGGAAAAGAATTAGCAGAAAGACTAACTGGAAAAACTAAATTCAAAAAATGGAAAGCACGTAGCGGTGGAAAGTGTAATTGCGTAGAAATGGCTGATATAGGTGCATATAATACGTGTAAGCATTTTTGCAAATATTGCTATGCAAATTATGATGAAAAAATTGTAGCACAAAATAATAAATTACATGATGTAAATTCATCTTTATTAATAGGCAAACTAGCAGAGGACGATATAATTAAAAGAAGAAAAAATTAAAAAATATGTAACAAAAATAAAGTTTTTAACACTAATAAAATGAAAGGGGGAAATTATGCAGGATATAGAAGAGATTTATAATAATTATGCTCAAATAGTATATAAATACATATTCTGCTTAACCAAAAATAAAGAATTAAGTGAAGATATAGTACAAGAAACTTTTTTAGTAGCTGTTAAAAACATAGATAAATTTAGAGGGGAAAGTAAAATTTCTACATGGCTGTGTCAAATCGCAAAATTTATTTTATATAAAGATATAAGAAAAAAAGAAAAGCAAAAAAACATATCTTTAGAAGATGTAGAAAATGAATTAATAACAGAAAATTCACTAGAAGAAAATATATTTTTACAAGAGGATAAGCTAGATTTATTAAAAAAGATTCAAAAGTTAAATGAAGAGACTAGAAATGTAATGTATTTAAAATTATTAGGTGGGCTAAAAAATGAAGAAATAGCAGAAGTAATGAATAAAACACCAAATTGGGTAAGAGTTACATATTTTAGAGGAAAGCAAAAAATAAAGGAGGATAAATCCTAAAAATAATATGTGTACTTTTAGTAAATTATAGTAAGAGAGGATTGGAGATAAAGATGAAAAAAGAATGTGATATCGTTCAGGATTTATTATTTAGTTATAAAGATGGATGTTTAAAACAAGGTTCAAAAGAATTTGTAGAAAAACATTTAAAAAAATGCGAAAATTGTGCAAAAATATATTTAGAAATGAATAACGAAGAAGAGAATCCTACTACTACTCAAAATGAAATAGATTATTTAAAAAAGATAAAAAAGAAGATGAAAAAGAAAACTAAGATTATTATAGCAATTTCAATTATATTAATTATTTTAATTATCTTGAATATTGCTGTATTCATTAATTATGATAAATATATAAGTGAAATGACAATATTCTTAGAAGATTCTATAACAGATGAAGAGCGAGTAGAGATAGAAAATATAATAAAAGAAACTGACAAAAATGCAGAAATTATATATAAATCAAAAGAAGATGCGCTAAATGATATGAAGCAACACTTTGCAGACAGACAAAATTTATTAGAAGGATATGAAGAAAATAATATATTTCCAGCTTATTACGAAGTAAATTCAAATAAAAAAGCGATTGAAGAGATAGAAGCAAAACTTAGTAACAATAAAAAAATAAAGCATATAAGTAGTCGTAAAGGCGGAAATCCATATGAATTGTTTTTTCTACAATGGATATATGCGCCATTAACAGGAAAGAACAAATAAAATAAAGCTCCTCTACACAGAAAGAAATTTATTTCTTGTGTAGAGGAGCTTTTTGTGAGAGCCACTTAAGCAACGTAGAAGTTGTTAAATGGATCCCGTATTGTTTCTTGCAGACCGATTAGGTCCAAGGTTTCCCCATTTTTGGAGAAGTATGAGTCTAGTTTGACCTTTTCTGGGTCAAAGGTCACTTTTATAGCAGTTTGCCTTCTAGAATCTGCTTCCTTTTCTTCTGGTGTAAGTTCTTTGCTGGTGTCTGCTCCATATCTTTCATCTTTGTGTGAAAGATGTGTTGCAACATATTCTGCGTGGAAGTGGCTAGCAAATGTCCTTAATTGGACTTCGATTGTTAAGCCACTCTTTGTTACAAACACCATGTGAAGAGCTTGATAGCCCTTCTTTTTAGGAGCAACAAAATAGTCTTTGACATATTTTGCATACTCTGGGTAAATGAGCCCCTTTTGAGGGACAAACACATTTGGAAATAGTTCCTTATTAAAGCCAAGACCATTCGCTGGAGATGGCTTTATTAATTGGTAACCTTTCCTAATAACGAAGAAGGCGATTACCTTGTTAGCTACTTCGTAGAGTTGAGCAATCGATTTTTCATCATCATATCGGCTTGTTCCTATTACTATCCTAAAGCCCAACTCGTCGTTGATAGAGTATGGATCAAGACCATCATAGATGAATGTTCGCACTTTCTCTAAAAAAGCGACATAGTTTTTTAGTCGACCAGAAATGGAACAAGGAATCTTTAGACTTGCTAAAAATTTCTTTAATTCAATAATCTCCTTTTCAAGTTCAGCCAATGAACCGTAATTATAATAGCGGTTCAAGTAGTTTTCAAGTTTCGTGTGATACATGTCCAAATAATTTGGGACGAATTCATTTCCACGAAGCTTATCTGCCTCAAGCATAACTTCATCTAGATATAGGCGTTGAACCTGTACTAGACTACCGACTCCCCGATAGAGAATTGGAGCAATATCTGGAAACCAGATATTATTTCGCTCGTTTTTTTGACCGTTGGACATAAATTGTCCTCCTTTCTTCTGCTGTTTAGTGTCTATATATTATATCATATTTACATAAAAAAGTAAAAAAATTTTTCAATTAACCTAATATATACAATTTTCTTATAGTATAATTAAAAAAATTTATAGACTATTATGTAAATTTATGCTAAAATAAAAAAGATAACTCGTAGACCATAGCAAAAATAAAGGAGAAAGAACAATGAAAGTGTGCGAAGGTAAAACTAAAAAATGGGAGGAACTCGAAAACGACATTTCAAAGGAATTTGCTACAATGTGGGCAGATGAAATGGAACGGTTGTTGAAAGAATTTCCATCATTGCATGACGTTGCATTTCCTGCGTTCGAAAAATGTTTAAATAAACTGTCTATTAATGGCAGTGAGGAATATGCAGCGGCAGCTCTTTTAGGGCAATATTGGTACAAGGGTAATGAATTGTATCAATTATGGATCGATGGAGGGATAATTCCTGACTAAGTTACTAAAAATGGGGATATTTTCTTTTCGGGGAAAATATTCCCTTTTTTTTTATATACAATTAAACGTTGATATATAAACGATTAAAGTGATATACCCCTATATTGACTAAATACCTATGCAGGGTATATTATATATCAAGAGGTGATCAAATGAATAAAGAATGTTGTAACAACAAAAAAACAGTAAGAAGTGAAGATGAAAAGAAAATAATAAATAATAGATTAAATAGGATAGAGGGGCAAGTTAAAGGCATAAAGAATATGGTAGCAGAAGACAGATATTGTAATGATATATTAATTCAGTTATCTGCAATAGAAAGCTCAATAAAAAGTTTATCTATGCATATATTAGAAAATCACTTATACTCATGCATTACAGATAGCATAGAGAAAAATGATACAGAAGTAATAGATGAACTTATGAGTTTATTCAAAAGATTTAATAAATAGTACAATAATAAAAAATGTATATTTATAAATTATAAAAAGATATAAGGAGGAATAAAAATGAATGAGATTATTTTAAATGTAGAAGGTATGATGTGTGGAGGATGCGAAAAAAGAATAGAAAATGCATTAGGAGAAGTTAAAGCTATAAAGAATATAAAAGCAAATCATGAAGACGGAACAGTAAAAATAGAAAGTAAAAAAGAAATAGATATGGATGTAGTTAAAGAAAAAATAGAAAATTTAGGATTTAAAGTAAAATAGGAAATAAGGAAAAGGGAAATAGGGACGGTGTTAAAATCCCGAACTAAATATCTTTATAAATTTTTTATCGGGATTTTAGCAACGTCCCCAAATCCCGACAAAATTCCAAAGGAGTGAAGTATGAAAAAAGTTGTTTTAAATATAGAAGGAATGACTTGTAGTGCTTGTTCAAATGGTTTGGAAAAATATTTAAACAAGCAAGAAGGAGTAATTAGTGCTTCTGTAAATTTGGTTATGGCGACAGCTTTAATAGAGTATGAAGATAATTTAAGTATTAAAGATTTAAATAGATTTGTTAAAGAAGCCGGTTTTAAAAGTTTAGGAGAGAAAAAAGAAGAAAAGAAAAGTAATGAACTTACAAAGCTAATAATATTTTCTATATTAGGAATTATTTTAATGTATATATCAATGGGGCAGATGATTAATTTACCAACTCCTAAAATATTAAATATGATGGAAAGCCCACGAGTTTATGCGATAACATTAATGATTTTATCACTACTATTTATATTTTATGGATTTGATATTATAAAAAACGGAATAAAAAATATTGTTCATAAAATGCCTAATATGGATTCTTTAGTTGGAGTTGGAGTAATTGTAAATTTTGTGTATAGCTTGTGGAATACAATTCAAGTATTTATGGGAAATACATCACTGGTACACCATTTATATTTTGAATCATCAGCAATAATCATTCTTTTTGTAAAAATTGGTAGATACATAGATAAGAAAAATAAAGATAAAGCAGTTGATACAATTAAAAACCTTGTAACAATAACTCCTAAAAATGGAACAATTTTAAAAGACGGAAAAGAATTACAAGTTACTATAAATGAAATACAAAAAGGTGATACGATTATAAGTAAGCCTGGTGAAAAGATAGCAGTTGATGGAACTATTATAAATGGCAAAACACATACGGACGAATCATTTATAACAGGAGAAAGTAAACCTGTTAGTAAAAAAGTAGGAGATACTGTAATTGCAGGAAGTATAAATTATGATGGATATATAGAATATAGAGCAGAAAAAATAGGTAGAGATTCTAGTATTTCTAATATAGTAAAAATGGTGGTAGAAGCTACAAATACAAAAGCTCCAATTGCAAGAATTGCAGATAAAATAAGCGGATATTTTGTTCCAGCAATATTTATAATTGCATTAATATCATTTATTTTGAATTTTATAATAACAAAAGATATAAATGAGTCGATTTTAGCCCTAGTAAGTGTTTTAGTTGTTGCATGCCCATGTGCGCTAGGATTAGCAACACCACTTGCTATGGTAGTTGCAATAGGAAATTGCAGTAGAAGAGGAATATTAGTAAAGTCTAGCGAAACTTTAGAAGCAATAAACAAAGTAGACACAATTGTATTTGATAAGACAGGAACATTAACAACAGGAAAAATGAGTATAGCAGATGGAGTATATAATGAAGTTACTTTAAAAATATTGAAAAGTTTAGAAAAAAATTCGAATCATCCATTAGCCAAAAGTATTTATAATAATGAAAGAGATATTTTCGAAGTTCAAGATTTTGAAGAAGTTCCAGGACTTGGAGTTAAAGGAATTATAAATGGAAAGCAATATTATGCAGGTAATTACAAATATGTAGAAAAAATGAATGTAGAAAATAAACTAAGAGATAATGAAGCAATATTTGCAAGTAAAGGTGAAAGCATAGTATATTTATTTGATGAAAAAGAAACTATTTTAATTATAGGTTTAGCAGACACAATAAAGAAAGATATTACAGATACAATTAAAAAATTAGAAAAATTGGATAAGAAAATCATAATGCTTACTGGAGATAATGAAAAAACTGCAAGAGCTATTGCAAAACAAATAGGAATAGAAAATATTATAAGCAATGTAAATCCAGAGCAAAAACTAGCTAAGATAAAAGAATTGAATAAGAATAATAATGTAGCAATGGTTGGTGATGGAATTAATGATAGTCCAAGCTTAAAAGCTGCAATAGTTGGAATAAGTGTAGAAAACGGAACAGATATTAGTGCAGATTCTGCAGATGTTATATTACTTAATGAAAATATGAACAATATAGTAAAAATATTTGATCTTGGAAAACGTACAATAAGAATAATTAAAGAAAATTTATTTTGGGCATTATTCTACAATGTATGTATGATACCACTTGCAACAGGATTATTACCAATAGCTTTAAATCCAATGATTGCAAGTTTAGCAATGACATTAAGTAGTTTAACAGTTGTTTTAAATAGTTTAAGATTATTAAAAAAATAGCTGTGGATATTTCCACAGTTATTTTTGGCTTAAAAGTTTAAAGCTAATTGAATATGAAAATTCGATATGATAAAATTCAAGAAATAAAGGAGGTATATTGTAATGGTAGAATCTAAAGCATGGAACTGGAGCAAAGCGAGCAAACTTGATATTTGGAAAGAGCCAAGTATTGAATCATATTACTTGCTAAACAGATGGAAGAAACAAATGAAAAAAGATTTTTTAGATTTAGGATGTGGAATTGGAAGACATACAATTTTATTTGCACAAAATGGATTTAATACATATGCTTTTGACTTAAGCGAGGAAGCTGTAAATGCTACAAAAAAGTGGGCAGAGGAATTAAATTTAAATGTAGATTATAAAATTGGAGATATGCTAAATCTACCATATGAAGATAACTCTTTTGATTGTATATTATGCAGAAATGTTATATCACATACAGATACTAAAGGTGTAGAAAGAATAATTAAAGAAATAAACAGAGTGCTAAGAGAAGATGGAGAATGTTATTTAACTTTAGGCTCTAAAAGCTCTCCAGCCTTTAATAATAAAGATTTTCCGATAGTTGATGAAAATACCAAAATAAGAGTAGAAGATGGACCAGAAAATGGAATACCTCATTTTTATGCAGATTATGATTTGATACAAGAGCTATTTAAAGATAATATAATAGAATTAGTAGAACATATCGAAGATTTTTATGAAGAAAAAGGAAAAACTAGTAGTTCCTATCATTATCATCTTTTAATAAAAAAATCTGAAATTAGTCCCGAATTAAAAGAATATATTGAAGAGAAAATATTTCCAGAATACAATAAAAATGGAGAATCGCATGATTTAAGGCATATAAAAGAAGTAATGAGAAATGCTTTAATATTAGGAAAAAAGTACAATGTAAATCTAGATATCTTATATACAGCAGTAGCTTATCACGACATTGGTGACCATATAGATAGAGAAAACCATGAAAAAGTTTCTGCAAAAATAATGAAAGAAGACAAAAATTTAAATAGATTTTTTAACACAGCAGAATTGCAATTAATAAAAGAAGCTATAGAAGACCATAGAGCATCAAAAAACAGGAGAACCAAGAAATATATATGGAAAGATATTAGCATCAGCTGATAAAACTGTTACGATAGAAATATTTTTTAGAAGAACATTTAAATATGGAGAAGAACATTATGGGAATATAGGAAAAGAAGAACATATTAAAAGAGCGTGGGAGCACGCAGTAACTAAATTTGGAAAAGAAGGATATGCTGCAAAAAAAGATTATATAGAAAATGAATATAGAGAAAAAGAATTAAAAAAATTACAAGACTTGATAGAAGATAAAGAGAGATTTTTTAAAGTAGCAGATGAAATGTATAAAAAATATATGGAGTAACCAATACTTGACAACATATAAAAAAACAATGTATAATATTCCTTGGCTGATTTATTTGTCGGAAAAAGTCGAGAAATAAATTAAAGAGAAAATAACATATATTATAGGTATAAAATTGGAAACGTACATTATTTAATATAATGATTAACGAACAACACATAGAAATATGTGTTGTTTTTGCGTCTAAAAATAAATAATGAAAGGAGAAAATTTTATGCCAAAGAACAAATTTCAAGATGCAGTATTTACAGTAATAATGGTTATAGTAATGGTTTATGCAATGGTTTGCTATAACATTTCAACAAATATGGGAGGTTTATCAAACGAAGTATTTTTAATGGCGCTGAAAGAATTGCCATTAATGGGAGTAATTGCCTTTATATTAGAGTTTTTCTTAATAGGTAAATTAGCTCAAAAAATAGCATTAAAATTATTAGACCCAAAGAAAACGCCACCAATTTTAATAACAATGGGAATATCAACAGTAATAGTATGTTTTATGTGTCCAATAATGAGCTTTTTTGGAAGTATATTCTTTAATTATGAAGGAATGGAAAATATAATTGCTAAATGGCTTCAAATAGCAGTGTTAAATTTCCCTATGGCTTTATGTTGGCAAATATTTTATGCAGGACCATTTGTAAGATTTATATTTAGAAAAATATTTAAAGAAAAAAAGATGTAGGAAAATAAAAAATCCTGCATCTTTTTTGTATAGTAGGAAAGTTCTCCTAGTAGGAGAACTTTCTGTACTAGACAATTATAGCGAATGTTAGATTTTCTAGCATTTACTAATGGTTAGAAAATCTTGGATTCGCTTTTTTGTTTGATAAAAAATAGTAAATATGATAATATACAAAAAATAAAAGTAAGGAGGGTCAAGATGGCGAGTAGAATAGAATTAGAAGCAAGCTATCATCTAGGAGAAAATTATGAGGATATATTAGAGAAAATAAAAGAGCAAAATTTTAAACTTGTAGAAGATAGTGTAGAAGAGGACACATGTTTTACAGATAAGAATTTAGAATTTGTTAAAAGCAGGACTTGTCTAAGAACAAGGAAGACAAATGAAGATTTCTTAGAGCTTACATATAAGCCAAAAACAGATAATAGCACAGAAAAATATGGAAAGAAAGAAGTGAATTTAAGATTAGACCCAAAAGATTATGAAGATACGAAATATGTTATAAATCAACTTGGATATATTGAATATGTTTCGTTTAAGAAATATAGACAAGTATATTCAAAAAATATTAACGGATTTGAATATAACATCATGATAGACAAAATAGATGGAGTAGGAAATTTTATAGAATTAGAGATTTTAGCAAATACGGAAGAAGAAAAAGAAAAGTTAAGAACAGAATTAGATAAATTTGTTGAAAGAATGAATTGTAATAAATTAAAAGAAAAAGAAAAGCCATATAGGGATATAGTAAAAGAACATATGGACAGAAAGAAGTAAGGAGATACGAATATGTCACTAGAAAAAGCAAAAGAATATTTAAAAAAATTTAACTTAGAAAATAATATAATGGAATTTAATACTTCTTCTGCAACAGTAGAAGAGGCAGCAAAAGCTTTAAATTGTGAAGAAAAAGAAATAGCAAAGACATTATCATTTTTAGTAAATGATGAAGTAATTTTAATTGTAGTTGCAGGAGATAAAAAGATAGACAATGCTAAATACAAGGCAGAATTTAATACAAAAGCTAAAATGATACCATATGATGATGTCGAAAATTATGCTGGACATAAACCAGGAGGAGTCTGTCCATTCGGAGTAAAAGAAAATGTAAAAGTTTATTTAGATGAATCATTAAAAAGATTTGATATTATATATCCTGCATGTGGAAGTAGTAATAGTGCAGTAAAATTAACAATTGCTGAATTAGAAAAAACTTCAAATTATGAAAAATGGGTAGATGTATGTAAAGATGTATAAGGAGGTTACCATGGAAAGCAATGAGTATTTAAATTTTGCAGAAGAAATGTCATTAACACAAATTGGCAATAACATGACTAGAGATATAAAGAAATATTTTAATGACAATCAAAAAAGATTAAAGCCAGATGAAGGAAAAAATATTTTAAATATTATTGTAGCAAACGAGCAAATAATTATAAATGCTAGTGAAAATTAAGAAAAAGTGCTTCTTATATGAAAGAGGCGCTTTTTTGTATGTATAACTGTTTTTAATTAAAATAGAAATAGCAGGGATTTGAACAACGTCCCTAAATCCCTTTAAAAAATCGGGATTTGAGGAACGTCCCCAAAATCCCGATGCATTGAATATATATTAAACAAAAACATTTAACAAAGTTAAACAAATTGCTGCTAAGATTGTTTTAACAGAAATTGTTATAGTTTTCTTAACTGCTTTGTTAATAACTACTAACCTATGCTCTTTTCTGATTGTTAAGGCTAAACAATCAGTTTTATTATAATTTTCCATTGTATTTCTCTCCTTTTTATCTATAGTATCTATGTCAAAAATCTTTAGTATTTTTCATAATATAAATTCATTATAGAGCAAATATTAAAAATTGTCAACATTTTTGTTACAAAAATGTAATAAAAAAATATAAAAAAAGTAATATTGGAAAAATTTGTGAAATTTACCAAATGGACATAAAAGTATGATACAATTTATATATAGAAGGAATATTTTGAAAGAAAATTACTTTCATTTTTACATGTACATTCGAACAAACCGAGAAAGGGAAGGACTTTAATATGCAAAAAGTATTATTTGTATGTCTTGGAAATATATGTAGATCACCAATGGCAGAATATATTTTTAAAGACATAGTAGCAAAAAACGGACAAGAAAAAAACTTCTACATTTCTTCTGCTGCAACTAGTACAGAAGAAATTGGAAACGATATGCATTATGGGACTAAAGAAAAGTTACTTGAACATAATATACCATTTCAAAAACATAGAGCTAAACAGCTAAAAAAAGAAGATTATGATAAATATGATTATATAATTGGGATGGAGAATAGTAATATTGTAAGGATAAAAGCAATTGTAGGTATAGATACAGCAAATAAAGTATATAAATTATTGGATTTTACAAATGAGAAAAAAGATATAGCAGATCCTTGGTACACAGGAAATTTTACCAAAACTTATGAAGAAGTACTAAAAGGATGTCAAGCTTTATATAATTACTTAACAAAGGAGTGATTATTATGTCATATATCGAATTTAAAAATGTATGTAAAGATTATAAAATGGGAGAAGTTATAATACACGCCTTAAGTAATGCCAATTTAAGCATAGAAAAGGGAGAATTAGTTGTAATAGTAGGTCCAAGTGGAGCAGGCAAAACTACAGCTTTAAACATATTAGGTGGTATGGATAATGCTACATCTGGAAGAGTTATAGTAGATAATAAAGAAATCTCCAGATTAAAAAATAGGGATTTAATAAAATATAGAAGAGAAGATATAGGTTTTGTATTCCAATTCTATAATTTAGTGCAAAATTTAACAGCAATAGAAAACGTAGAACTTGCAACACAAATATGTAAGAAATCTTTAAATCCAGAACAAGTAATGGAGAAGGTAGGCTTAGCAGAAAGAAAAAATAACTTTCCTTCACAATTATCTGGAGGAGAACAACAAAGGGTTGCTATTGCAAGAGCAATAGCTAAAAATCCAAAGTTATTGCTATGTGATGAACCTACAGGAGCATTGGACTATAAAACAGGTAAACAAATATTAAAGCTATTGCAAGATATGTCTAGAAAAGAAAATATGACAGTCATAATAATTACTCATAATGGAGCAATAGCTCCAATGGCAGATAAAGTTATAAAATTCAAAAATGGAACCGCAGAAGATATGATAATAAATGAGAATCCAACACCAATCGAGGAGATAGAATGGTAATAAGGAGGTGGAAGTATGAAAAAAGCACTACTTAAAAATAGTTTTAAAGAAATAAAAACCTCATATAAAAGATTTATTTCTATATTGCTTATAGCACTATTAGGAGTAGGCTTTTTTGCAGGTTTAAGAGCTACATCTCCAGACATGGTAGATACTATAGACAAGTATTATAAAGAACAAAATGTGTATGATATACAAATAATGTCTACATTAGGGCTTACAAATAGTGATATAGATGCTATAAAAAATATAGAGAATGTAGAAAATGTTTATGGTACATATTCAGAAGATATTTTAGTAAAAGTAAATAATAAAGAATTAGTATCTAAAATATTAACAATAGAAGAAATTAATAAACCGAGATTAATTGAAGGAAGTATGCCATCAAATGCCAATGAATGTTTGGTAGAGCCATCATTTTTAACAACAGCAAATAAAAATATTGGTGATACTATAACATTGGAAGCAAACGAGGAAAATGAGCTTCTTAAAGAATTAACTCTGAAAATAGTAGGAACTGCAGAAAGTCCTTTATACATATCAAGAGAAAGAGGAACAACAAGTTTAGGCTCTGGAACAATAAATAATTTTATTTATGTTTCAAGAGATAATATAGAATCAGATGTATATACCGAGATATATGTAACGTTAAAGGATGCAGAAAAATATACAACTAGTTCTAATAAATACGAGAATTATGTAGAAGAAACAAAAGATAAAATAGAAGGAATTAAAGAAGAAAGAGAAACAGCAAGATATAATGAGCTTATAGATGAAGCAAATGAAGAAATTCAAGAGGCAGAAAACGATTTTAATACTCAAAAGGCTGATGGAGAAAAACAGCTAGCTGATGCAGAGGCTAAAATAGAAGATGGCAAAAAGCAAATAACAACTGGTGAGAGTGAGATAAAATCAAACGAAGAAAAATCCAATAAAGAATTTGCAAATGCAGAAAAGAAGATTCAGAGTGCAAAAGCCGAAATAGAAAAAAATGAGAAAACGTTAGAAGAACAAAAACAAAATGCTCAAACTCAAATTGATGAGGCAAATACTAAAAAAATAGAGTTAACGTCAACATTACAGACGGTAAATCAATCGTTAGACCAAGTAACACAAGCATATAATGATGTAGTAAATAAATTAAACGATAGTAGTTTAAGTGAAGAAGAAAAAGCTACATTGACGGCTAAAAAACAAGCTTTAGAAACTCAAAAACAGGAATTAGAAACAAATAAAATGCAGTTGCAAGCTGGAATTACAGAAATAGAAAACAAGGTAAATTCTGCAACTAACACAATAAGTGATGCTCAAGTCAAAATTGAATCAGCAAAAGCAGAAGTAAGTAAACAAGAAAAAACTTTAGCAAGCACCAAAAAGAAGACAGAAACACAGCTAAGTAATGCAAAAGCTGAATTAGAAACTTCAAAACAAGAAATACAAACAGCAGAGGCAGAATTAGTTACTAAAAAAGAAGAGTTTAATACTAAAATTGCAGATGCAGAAACAGAATTAATTGATGCCAAAGAAAAAGTTAACGAGATAGAAAGTGCAGAATGGTACATATTAGATAGAAATCAGAATAGTGGATATGTAAGTTTTATACAAGACACGCAAAGTGTAGATAGCTTAAGTATCGTATTTCCAATTGTATTTTTTGCAATAGCAATATTGGTGTCATTAACCTCAATGACAAGAATGGTAGAAGAAGATAGAACAGAACTAGGAACACTAAAATCTTTAGGATATAACAAAGCACAAATAATGTTTAAATACATACTTTATTCTAGTTTAGCTTGTATTATTGGAGGAGTAATTGGTATAATTATAGGTTTGCAATTAATACCAAGAATTATCTGGATGATGTACAGTATGATGTATACAATTCCAGAATTTGTAGTAGGACTAAATTCTGAACACTCATCATCAGGTTTAGCACTTATATATATTTGTATTGTTGGTGCTACAATTTATGCAGCAGCAAGGGATTTAAAAGAAAAACCAGCAAATCTATTAAGACCAAAGGCTCCAAAACTTGGAAAAAGAGTTTTATTAGAGCGAGTAAAATTCATTTGGAAAAGATTAAACTTTTCACAAAAAGTTACTATTAGAAATATATTTAGATATAAAAAGAGATTTTTAATGACAATTATAGGTATCTTTGGTTGTACTTCGTTAATTTTAACTGGATTTGGAATAAAAGATTCTATATCTACGATATTACCAAATCAATATGAAAAAGTATTTTTATATGATTTTCAAGTTAGTATGAAGAGTAGTTTGAATGATGAAGAAAGACAAAGTGTTATTACAGAATTACAAAATACTGAAAATGTTAATAATGTTGTGGAAACATATATGGTAGCTGATACTGCAAATCATAATGAATATTCAGAAGACTTGCAAGTAGTAGTACCTAAAAATGTAGATGATTTGAAAAATGTTATTACAATAAATGATGTTGATAATAAAAAAGAAGAAGTTAACCTATCATCAGATGGAGTTATTTTAACAGATAAATTGGCACAATTATTAGATGTAAAAGTTGGAGATACAATTACTTTAGACGGAACTTCAGAAGAAAATAAAGAAGTTAAAGTATCTGATATAACAGAAAATTATATTGCTCATTATATATATATGACAAAAGATATGTACGAAAGTTTATATGGGGAAACATATAATACAAATGTATTACTTGTAAAGGCTGAAAATTTATCAGAAGAAGCACAAGAAGAGCTTTCTAAAAAGTTATTAGATGGTGGTAAGGTGTCTACAGTTTCATTAAATTCAAATGCAGAGAAAACTTTGGATGATACAATTAGTTCATTAAATTATGTTGTTGTAATATTAATTGTTTCAGCAGGATTGCTTGCATTTGTGGTATTATATAATTTATCTAATATAAATATTAGTGAAAGACAAAAAGAACTTGCAACAATTAAGGTATTAGGTTTTTATGATAAAGAAGTATATACTTATGTAACAAGAGAAACAGTATTATTAACAATAATAGGAATTGCACTAGGACTAATTGGGGGCTATTTCTTAAATTACTTTATAATTGGTACATGTGAAATAAATATGCTTAGATTTGCAAAAGTTATACATCCATTAAGTTATTTATATGCTATTTTAATTACAGTTGCTTTTACGATTATAGTAAATGTAATTACCTATTTTGCATTAAAGAAAATAGATATGATTAGTAGTTTAAAGAGTGTAGAATAAGACACTCATGGTAGGGATTTGGGGACGTTCCTTAAATCCCGATTTTTTGTCTTATGAAAACTTACAGCTAGGCTTGGGAAAATTTGGGGTTTTAAAAAAAGAAATTCCCTCGTCACAGCGTGGCGAGGGATAAAGATTTGAAAAGAGATGTGTTGCACGATTGCATTACAGAAGTTAGAACGTTATTGCCTGGACCCAGTTGATCAGTTCAGAAAGAAGGCGACCACCTTCTGCAAACATTGCTGAGAGGCTATCTGCTGCACCAGGCCAGTTTAGCGTAAACAACTGAACAAAAGCTTTAAGCAGAGTAAAAGCTACTTTCAGCAGGAACTCGTAAAATACGAGAATTCCTTCACAGAGCTGGAAAAAGACAGGGCATTTTCCAGAAACTTCAGGACAGAATTCAACGACTAACATTGCCAACAGAGCCAATATTAGGTTAAACGTCATTGCCCTTGAAAAGTTGGAGATAGCATGATCTATGCTACGAGAAACTGATTTTGCAGTAGCCTGCCGAGCCTTCTGGGTTCCAAAGTGGTTCTTCCACCAGTCTTTTAGCCGGTCGATGGGTGTAGGTTGTGGATTAGTAACTTTAGGAAGCACAGAAGCAGGTTTTGCTTTAGTTGTTGCTCCAGGGTTAACATTTGCATTCTTCATCATTTTGTTTGTCATCATATTGTTCTCCTTTTCTTATCAAGTTGCAAAGTATCAATTGATACTAGATACAAAGCAACAGTTTATAGTCACTTTTTATTATACCATAATTATGTTAATTATTCAACCTAAGTGCTTAGTTAGACTGGATTTAGAGGGATTACCCAAAAATTGAAATAATTAAATATAGCTAGAAAAGAAACCAAAAATATGATATATTAATTGCAATAATTATCGGAAAAAGGAGAAATTTGTGAAAGAAAAAACAAAAGAAATATTAAATAAGATTATTAATTCTAGTTTTTTCATTATAATACTTGCAATTTTTATAATATTAAAAACTATATTATTTTATAAAAGTACAGTATGTATAAATGAAAAAATTGATATAAAAACAATACAAAGTAGTATAATATATATTTTATCATTATTTGGAATATTATGTGTATTACCTAAAAAAGGAAGAAATATAGGTGGAATCGTATTAGATACGATAATAAGTATAATTTTGTTTGCAGACAATATTTATTATACTTATTCAAGTAATGTGTTATCTGTATTACAAATAACTAATCTTCAATATGGTGAAGAAATAATGTCAACATTGCCAATGCTATTAAAAATGCATCAAATACTTTATTTTATAGATATACTACTTCTTGTGATTTTATTTGTATCAAAATTTATAAAATTAGAAAAAGGGGAAAAAACCAAAGTACCATATATTGTTATTAGAACATTAATTGGATTATTTGCAATATATGTATTTATTACATCAGCAATAGAGGGAAATGAAAAAGCTTTAGAAGATCCATATAATAGAGATACACAAATAAAGAAAGCAACAATTTATGGATATCATATATCAGATATATTAAATGCTATAGATGGCTCAAAACAAGTAAAATATAAAAATAAAAAAGAAGCGATGGATGCATATGATTCTCTAAAAGAAGAATATAACCGAGAATATGAAGAAAGTTATCTAGATATTGCAGGATCAATGGAAGGCAAAAATGTAATAATTCTTCAATTAGAATCTATGCAAGAATTTGTCCTAAATAAAACTATAAATAATAAAGAAATAACACCAAACCTAAATAAATTTATAAATGAAAATATAAGACTTTCTAATATGTATATGCAAAGCTATTCTACAACAGCAGATTCAGAGTTTTCAACAGTAACATCATTATATCCTGTAGAAAATGGAATGGCATATAGTAGATATTATAAAAATACATATGATGATATCTTTAAAATATTCCATCAAAAGGATTATACAACTTCATATATGCACGGGAATTATGGATATTTTTGGAATAGGACTAATGTATATAACAATATGGAGGTTGACCATGTAGAATTAAAAGACACTTTTGCAGATACTTCGGAAGATGTAATGGGCTATTTGTCAGATGAATTATTATACAGACAAGCTGTAGAAAAATTGTCAAATTATGATGCACCATTTATATCATATATTGTTGCAGCTTCATCACATACTGGTTTTACACTAGATGGTTTGCAAGATAGAAGTAAAGTTAGTATAGATGTTGGAAAATATAAAGATACTTTCTTTGGAAATTATTTAGAATCAGCCAATTACGCAGATTATGCATTTGGTATATTTATAGATGAACTAAAAAAAGCTGATTTATATGATGATACTGTAATAATTTTATATGGCGACCACAATGGACTAGATATGTATAATAACGAAATGATAGAGTTTTTAAGTGAATTAGATGGAAATGTTACAGATGTAGATATAAAATTAAATTATATTAGAGTATTAGCGGGGATGAGAATTCCAGGAATTAGCAATTTAAGAATAGATAAACCTGTTAGTAAATTAGACATAAAACCAACACTTGCATATCTATGTAACTTAGATTCAGGAGTATCTTTAGGAACAAATATGTTAGCTAAAAAAGATTTTATATGTTTAAATAACGAAAGAATCGTTACAGCTGACTTTTACTATGATGAATTATGGTTTAATATACAAACAGGAGAAATAGTAGAGGAAAATGAACAACTAAAAAAATATTATGATTATATGAAAAGGGAACTAGATATATCAAAATCTATAGTTTTAGAAGACTTGTTAAGATAAGGTGATAAAATATGAAAATATTGATTGGAACGAAAAATAAAGGAAAAATAGGAGGTGCCAAAAGGGCATTCGAAAAGTACTTTAAAGATGTTACAATAGAGGGAATAAGTGTAGAATCAGAGGTTGCTGACCAGCCAGTAAATGATGAAATATTACAAGGTGCAAAAAACAGAGTAAAGAACTTAAAAAAATATGCAGAAGAAAATATGATAGAAGCAGATTTTTTTGTAGCAATGGAATCTGGAATAACAGATAAGTTTGGAACATGGTTAAATTTAACAACAGTATATATCGAAAATAAAAATGAAGAAGGAGCTGTTGGGTTTGGTCCTGCATATCCAATTCCAGATAGATATATAGACGAAGTAAAGAAAAAAGAATTAAGCTATGTGCTTGCAAAACTTTTCGAAAGTAAAGAGCTTAAAGCTCCACAAGGTGGAATATTTCAACTAAGCCATGGACAAGTAACTAGGATAGATTTAGCAGAGCAAGCATTTTTAATGGCACTAACATGTTTTATTAATGGGGGGATTTGGAAATAAGATGAACTTTTTTGAAAACAATAGTAAACTAGAGCCACATAAGATTTTGGTAAATTTTATACAGAATAATCCAAGTATAAAAACAGCAATTGATTTAGGGTGTGGCGCAGGTAGAGATACTAAATTTTTAGTACAAAATAATATAATTGTAACTGCTATCGATAGAGTTGATGTAACAAAATTTTTGTATAAAGATTTAACAGAAGAAGAAAAAGCAAGATTAAATTTTGTGCAGGCTAAATTTTCTGAGATAGACTTACCAAAAACAGATTTAATTATTTCATATGAGGCTTTGCCTTTTTGTGATAGAGAGGCATTAGTTAAGTTGCTAGATAAAATAAACGATTCTTTAAATGAAAATGGATACTTCTTATGTAATTTCTTTGGGAAGAATGATTCATGGTTCGGAAATGATAAAATTCAGTTTTATGAAAAAGAAGAAATAGAAGATTTATTAAAAGATTTTAAAATATTAAAGTTAAATGAGATTGAAAGAGATGGAGAATCTGCAATGCATCAAATTAAACATTGGCATGTATTTTGGATAATTGCAAAAAAAGAAGAACAGAAAGGGTGAATAAAATGAAAAAAATAATAGGACTTGTACCAGCATCTAATAATTTATTTAAGACAGACTTGGTATATGAAGATAAATATTATTTTATAAATAATTATATAGAAAGAATAAATGAAGCTGGAGCAATTGTTAGTGGGGTATTACCTTGTAGTGCATATGTTGATGAAGAAACCTTAAGTTTATATGATGCATTCATATTGTCAGGTGGTGGAAAAATACATCCATACCATCTACAAGTAGTCGATTATGCAGTAAAAAATAATAAGCCATTATTAGGAATTTGTATGGGAATGCAAACTTTAGCTATATATTTTTTGCTATGCAAAGAAAAGAAAGAACGAAATTATGAAGGCAGTATTATAGAGTTATTTGAAGATTTAAGAAAAAATAAATATGATTTTACAGAGCCTGTAGAAGGACATAGAAATGCAGACTTAACAAGAGATAATATAGAAGATATAAAGCATAAGGTAATATTGGATAAAAACAGTATATTATATAATTTATATAAAGAAGAAGTGTTAAATATGCCAAGTATTCATAGATATAGAATTCCACAAGTAGAAGAACCATTAAAAGTAGTAGGAAGGGTAGAAGATGGTACTATAGAAGTTATAGAATATAATGATAGGATATTTGGAGTGCAATTTCATCCAGAAAATGAAAGCATAAATAATTGTATTTTTAAATATATTATAAGTAAATGTTAAATAAGAACTAGATAAATTATAATTAATATATAAGAAAGGAATGAGATTATACATGAAAGTATTATTAATTAATGGAAGTTCAAGAAAAGAATGTACATATACTGCATTAAGTAAGGTGGCAGAAAGCTTAAATGAAGAAGGAATAGAAACTGAAATTATAAATTTAGGTGGAACTCCTGTAAGAGATTGTATTGGATGTGGAATGTGTGCTAAAAATGGAAATGCTAGATGTGTATTTAATGATGATATCGTAAATACAATAATAGAAAAAGCTGAAGAAAGTGATGGTTTTGTATTTGGTACACCAGTTTATTATGCACATCCATCAGGAAGAATTTTATCTGTTTTAGATAGAGCCTTCTATGCAGGCAAAAAAGCTTTTGAATTTAAGCCAGGTGCAAGTATTATAAGTGCTAGAAGAGGTGGAACAGTTGCTTCTTTTGATGTACTTAACAAATATTTTACAATTAGTCAAATGCCAATAGTTTCTTCTACATACTGGAACAATGTACATGGAAATAATAAAGAAGAAGTTGTACAAGATTTAGAAGGTATGCAAACAATGTATAATTTAGGAAAAAATATGGCATGGATTTTAAAATGTATAGAGATTGGAAAGCAAAATAATATTAATCAACCAGTAAACACAACTGTTAAAACTAATTTTATAAGGTAAAATCCTTGAAATTTAGCTCAAAATATGTTAACATAAATGAATGAAAAAGGATGTTGATGTAATTTGAGTATGGAAGCAAAAACTGTAGAATACTGTTTTGATTCTAAAATATATTCTGGTGAAGCTATAAAAAGAAAAATAGAACAAATAAAAAGAGATTTTAGTAGAATTTCTAATAAACCAGTAGAAGTGAGAGTAGAACTTAACGAGCTAGGAATGTATGTTTTAACTTTTAGATTTTACGCAAAACGAAATATTGCTAAAATGAAACCAGAAAAAATAACTAAATTATATATAGAATCATTAGGAGAATATTCGAATGGTTATATAAATAAATTGATTGGGAATAAAGATAGCGAATATATAAGAAAATTAAAAAATAGAGATAAAGAGCATAAACAATTGCAGAAAAGACTTAAAGAACAAAACAAAAAGAAAACATATGCAAGAGTAGAATATGTAAAAGAGGATAAAAAGAAAGAAAAAAAGGAAACAGAACCTGTAATACAGAAACAATATAATAATTATAATAAAAAAGAAAATAAGATAAAACAAGAGTCTGTAAAAAGAACACCACATATAGAATATTTACACAGAGAAGAGGAAGAAAAAAAGTTTACAGAGAGATTAAATGAATATTTGCAAATGTTAAAGAATGTTAAGGCTCCTAAATTAGAACGTAAAAATAAAATTAAGGTAAAAAACAAAGTAGAGAAGAAGAAAATTCAATATGAGCAAAACATAAGAAAACGAGCAAATTATGATAGCTATAAAAAACATAATAAGAAAGAACAACAAATTGGAGAAAAACATTATTGGAGTGACAATTATATTCCAAAGGAATATGGTAAATATAAAGAAACAAAAAAATTTAAACCATTATAAAATCGGGAGTTTGGGATGTTCCTTGCAGGGATTTGGGGACGTTTCTCAAATCCCGATTTTTGTTGTTCTAATAAAATGAGTATTGGTAATTTATTAGACAGGGAAAAAAAGACCGTCCCCAAATCCTGGTTAGGGAAAAAAGGACTGTCCCTAAATTTCATAGGTGTGTTACTCTTGCTTTTATTTCTTTTGTTTTACCAACATTCCAGAAATTTTCTCCTAAATAACCACAAGTTCTTCTTGTTACATTCATTTTACTTTGGTCTTTATTACCACAATTTGGGCATTCCCATTCGTTATCATCATTTATAATTATTTCTCCATCAAATCCACATACCTGGCAATAGTCAGATTTTGTATTAAATTCTGCATATTGAATATTATCATATATAAATTTAACAACTTCTTCTAAAGCCTTTAAATTATTTTGCATATTTGGTACTTCAACATAAGATATCGCACCACCACTAGAAATTGGTTGGAATTCACTTTCAAATTTTAATTTAGAGAAAGCATCAATTTTCTCTCTAACATCTACATGGTATGAATTTGTATAATAACCCTTATCTGTAACATCTTTAATATCTCCAAACTTTTCTTTATCAATTCTAGCAAATCTATAACATAAACTTTCTGCAGGGGTTCCATATAAAGCAAAACCAATTCCTGTTTTTTGTTTCCATTCTGAAACTTTAGATTTTAAATGATTCATAACTCTTAATGCAAATTCTTTTCCAATAGGATCAGTATGTGATACACCTTTCATTAATTTTGTAAGCTCATATAATCCAATATATCCTAGAGAAATTGAAGAATAACCACCATGTAATAGTTTATCAATTTTTTCACCTTTTTTAAGTCTTGCTATTGCACCATATTGCCAATGAATAGGACTAATGTCAGATAAAGTACCTTCTAATGCATGATGTCTGCACATTAATGCTTCATAACATAAATCTAATCTTTCATCAAACAATTTCCAGAACTTATCTTCATCTCCATTTGCAATAATTCCTATTTGAGGTAAGTTGATACTTACAACACCTTGATTAAATCTGCCTTCAAATTTATAATTTCCATTTTCATCTTTCCAAGGAGCCAAGAAACTTCTGCAACCCATTGGACTAAATACATTTCCTTCATAGTTTTCTCTCATTTTCTTAGCAGAAATATAGTCTGGATACATTCTTTTGGCAGAACATTTTACAGCAAGTTTTGTTAGATAATCATATTTTCCACCTTTTAAGCAGTTATGTTCATCTAAAACATAAACAAGTTTAGGAAATGCAGGTGTAACATAAACACCAACTTCATTTTTTACTCCTTGAATTCTTTGGTTTAGAATTTCTTCTATGATCATGGCATTTTCTTCTATATAAGGGTCATCTTTTTTTAGATTCAAGAATAGTGTTACAAAAGGGGTTTGTCCATTTGTAGTCATTAATGTATTTATTTGATATTGAATTGTTTGAACACCAGATCTTAATTCTTCTTCTACACCAATTCTAACAATCTTTTCTATTTCTTTATCTGATAATGTATCTCCAAATGCAACTTTATATTTTTCTTTTAATTTATCGTGTGATTTTCTTAAATATTTGCCTAAATGGCTTATATCAAGAGATTGACCACCATATTGATTACTTGCAACAACTGCAATTATTTGGGTCATTACAATACATGCTACTCTAAAACTTTTTGGCTCTTCAATTAATTTGCCATTCATAACAGTACCATTCTCAAACATATCTTTTATATTAACTAAACAACAATTATGTATTGGCTGTATGAAATAATCCATGTCGTGAAAGTGTAAAATTCCTTCTTTATGAGCATCAACTATTTTCTTTGGTAACAAAATTCTTTGTGTTAAATCTCTAGAAACTTCACCAGCAATATAGTCACGTTGTGTTGAAGCTAACATTGTATTCTTATTAGAGTTTTCTTCTTTTAATTCTTGGTTTTCATTTCTAATAATTGATAAAATTGTTTTATCTGTTGTATTAGTTTTTTGAACCGTTGCTTTTGGCTCTTTCGTTTTTATTGTCTCCATTTTTTACCCCCTGTTATGTTTAAATACTTTGCTATATATGGTATAATCATATAGGTAAAAAATGAGATAGTAAATATACAAAATTTAAATTCCGACAAAATTTTTACATATCCTGAATGTTCGTAAAAAAATATGTGGGGTGAGGACGTGAGAGTTCGTGATAAAACGAAGAAAAAAATTGCAAGTTCACTAATGAATTTAGTCGAAAAGAAGCCTATAGATAAAATTACGATTACTGATATAACTGTAAATTGTGATATATCAAGACAAGTTTTTTATAGGTATTTTTTAGATAAAAAGGATTTAATTAATTGGATATATGAAGAAGACTGTGGTTCTGTAATTTATACTGGCGAAGAAAAATTTAGCATAAAAAGTTGGTTAAAATATATTATAGATATTTTAGCAGAGAAAAAGAATTTTTATATGCATGCAATAAAAGATGATTCTAGTAAAGCATTTGAAACGTTAATTTTAAATAAAACAAGATTTTATTTAAAAAAGCTTATAAAACACAAAACTGCAACTGAGCTTACAAAACAATTAGAATTTCTAGTGGAAATGACTGCAAGAGCTTTAATTGATATGATTATTTTGGAAATAGAAAGCGAAATGCCTGTAAAAAAAGAAATTCTATTAGATTGGCTTATGAATGGAATGTCAAGAGAAATAGCTGATTTAATTGAAGAGTATGAAGTTCCTATGAATGTGGTAAAAAGGTGGAAAATGTAATAATATTGCGGAAAAAATTAGATTGTTAGCATTGACAAACAATGGCAAATATAATACAATATGTATGTGCAATTTAAAAGTTGCACATATTAAATGTATAAAAGTTAGCGTAAGCTAACAAAAACGAATAGTATAAAAAATTATTAATAAGAAGAATAAATATAAAGGAGTTATTAAAATGAGCGAAACATTATTAGAAATAAAAAATTTACATGCAAAAGCAGGAGATAAAGAAATAATAAAAGGATTAGACCTAAAAATAAATAAAGGTGAAGTACATGTAATTATGGGACCAAATGGTGCTGGTAAATCTACACTATCTAATGTAATATTAGCAAATCCAGAATATACACAAACAGAAGGAGATATTATATTAGACGGTGAAAACATAAATGGACTAAAAACGGATGAAAGAGCGAGAAAAGGAATATTTATGTCATTCCAATCACCAAAAGAAATTCCAGGAGTTAGTGTAACAAACTTCTTAAAATATGCAAAAATTGCAACAACAGGAAAGCCAGTTAAAATATTTGAATTCAAAAAAGAATTAGAAAAAAATATGGAAGAATTAAAAATGAAACCAGAATATGCTAACAGAAATTTAAATGTTGGTTTTTCTGGTGGAGAGAAAAAGAAAAATGAGATATTACAAATGCTTACATTAAATCCAAAACTTGCAATCTTAGATGAAACAGATTCAGGACTAGATGTAGATGCTATAAAAACAGTTTCTAAAGGAATAAAAATGTATAGCAATGAAAATAATGGAGTATTAATAATAACTCATGGAACAAAGATTTTACAAGGATTACACGTAGATTATGTACATGTTTTAGTAGACGGAAAAATAATAAAAACAAGTACAGGAGATTTAGCAAACGAAATAGAAGCAAAAGGATATGAAGAATACAAGAAATAGAGGTGAAAGAATTGGCAGAAAAGAAAACACAAATAGAAGATATTTCTAGAAATATATATGACATAAAAAACAAAGACGAATATAGTTATAAATCTAAAAAAGGAATAACTAAAGAAATAGTAGAAGAAATCTCAAAACAAAAAAATGATGCACCTTGGATGAGAGAGTTTAGATTAAAAGCATTAGAGACATACAACAAACTAGCACTTCCAACATGGGGACCAAATCTAGACGAATTAAATATGGACGAAATTGCAACATATGTAAGACCAAAAACAGATATGAAAAGCAATTGGGATGATGTTCCAGAAGATATCAAAAATACATTTGATGCATTAGGAATTCCAGAAGCAGAAAAAGAATCTTTAGCAGGTGTTGGTGCACAATATGATTCAGAAGTTGTATATCATAGTATAAAAGAAGATTTGGTAAAACAAGGTGTTATATATACAGATATGGAAACAGCTGTAAGGGATTATCCTGATATAGTAGAAGAACATTTTATGAAATGTGTACCAGTATCAGATCATAAATTTGTTGCATTACATGGGGCAGTTTGGTCAGGAGGATCATTTGTATATGTACCAAAAGGGGTACAGGTAGAGATTCCTTTACAATCATATTTTAGATTAAACTCACCAGAATCTGGACAATTTGAACACACTCTAATAATTGTAGATGAAGGAGCAAGCTTACATTTTATAGAAGGTTGTTCTGCACCTAAATATAACAAAGTAAATTTACATGTAGGTTGTGTAGAATTATTTGTTAAGAAAAATGCACATCTAAGATATTCAACAATAGAAAACTGGTCTAAAAATATGATGAATTTAAATACAAAAAGAGCTTTAGTAGAAGAAGGCGGAAAAATAGAATGGGTAACAGGTTCATTTGGTTCAAAAGTTTCTATGTTATATCCAATGGCTGTTTTAAATGGAGCAAATTCTAAAATGGAATATACAGGAATTTCGTTTGCAGGACATGGACAAAACCTAGATACAGGTTTAAAAGTTGTGCATAATGCACCAAATACTTCATCAGTAATTAACTCTAAATCAATATCTAAAGATGGCGGAATTGCAACATTTAGAAGCTTAGAAAGAGTTATGCCAGCTGCTAAAAATTCTAAATTATCTGTATCTTGTGAATCACTAATGTTAGATAATAAATCTAAATCTGATACAATTCCAGTAAGTGATATAAGAACAGAAGAAGTAGAATTTTCACACGAAGCAAAAATCGGAAAAATAAGTGATGAAGAAATATTTTATTTAATGTCAAGAGGAATTTCAGAAGAAGAAGCAAAAGCAATGATAGTTAGAGGATTTGCATATCCTATTTCTAAAGAACTTCCTTTAGAATATGCAGTAGAAATGAATAACTTAATAAATCTAGAATTAGAAGGGAGTATAGGATAATGAAAAATATAGTATTAAACGAAACTCCAGTTAGAACATCTAAAAATTATGGAATAAACAATATAGAAATAAAAGATTTCGAAGAACCGGTTATTAAGGAATTTAAAAATATAAAAATAACAGATAATGAAAATTGTGTATTAAATCACAAGGAAGAAGTAAAGTTAAAATTCGGGTTAGGTGAATATTTTTTAAATCAATCAAATGAGCAATCAAATGTAGATTTAAAAATAGATATAGATAAAAAATTAAAAGAGCCAATTATAATAGAATATAATTTGGACAAATCTAATAATGTTTTAGTTGATAATATTAATATAAACGCAAAAGATAATACAAAAGCAAATATAATTGTTATATATAAATCAGTAGATGAAATCAATGGATATCATAATGGAATTTGTAGTGCACAAATCGGAGCAAATGCAGATATTCATGTAACAATTGTAAATTTATTAAATACAAAAATAAGCAATTTTTATTCTGTAAATTCTAACATAGAAGATGAAAGCAAAACATTATTTTCTATGGTAGAGTTTGGTGGGAAATATAATGTAGTAAATTATTATGCAAAATTAGCTGGTTACAAATCAGTTAATAAACTACATTCAATCTATTTAGGAAAAGAAGAACAAAAAATAGACTTAAATTATATTACAGAACTATATGGAGAAAAAACAAATGTTGATATAGAAGTAAATGGAGCGTTAAAAGATAAAGCAAGAAAGAATTTTAAAGGTACAATAGATTTTAAAACAGGTTCTAAAAAAGCAAAAGGAAAAGAAAACGAATATTGTACACTTCTTTCTGATACATCATATTCTAAGGCGTTACCAATGCTTTTATGTACAGAAGATGATGTGGAAGGAGAACATAGCACAGCAACAGGTAAAGTAGATGATAACGAATTATTCTATATTATGACAAGAGGAATAAGTGAAAAAGAGGCAAAGAAAATGATTGTTAAAGCTAAATTTAATTCTGTAATACAAGGAATTAAAGAAGAGACTGTACAAAATTTAATTTTAGAAGAGGTTGATAGGAGGCTAGATTAATGAATCCTGAAACAATTAGAAAAGATTTTAAAATATTCGAAAATAGAGATATTGCATATTTAGATAGTGGTGCAACATCACAAAGACCTTATCAGGTATTAAAAGCAGTAGAAGAATATTATAATAAGAATAATGCAAATCCACATAGGGGGACATATGATTTAAGCATAGATTCTACAGCAGAATATGATAAAGCAAGAGCAAAAGTTGCAAAATTTATAAATGCGAAAAGACCAGAAGAAATAGTCTTTACTAAAAATGCAACAGAAAGCTTAAACTTAATTGCAAATTCTTATGGATTAGAAAATCTACAAGAAGGAGATACAGTAGTTATTTCTATTATGGAGCATCATTCTAATTTAGTACCTTGGCAAAAAGTTACAAAAATAAAAAACGCTAAATTGGAATATATGTATATTAATGAAAATTATGAGATAACAGATGAAGAAATAAACAAAAAAATAACAGATAAAACAAAGATTGTAAGTATAACAGAAATCTCTAATGTTTTAGGCATAAAAACACCACTAGAAAAAATAATAAAAAGAGCACATGATGTTGGTGCAGTTGTAATTGTAGATGGAGCGCAAAGCGTGCCACATATTAAAATTGATGTTCAAAAAATGGATGCTGATTTCTTTGTATTTTCAGGACATAAATTAATGTCACCAATGGGAATAGGCGTACTTTATGGGAAATATGAATTGTTAGATAAAATGACGCCTTTCCTTATGGGAGGAGACATGATAGAATATGTTTATGAACAAGAAACAACATTTGCAAAGCCACCATCAAAATTCGAAGCAGGAACACAAAATATTGGTGGAGCAGTAGGACTAGCCGCTGCAATTGATTATTTAGAAAATATAGGAATGGATAATGTAGAAAAAATAGAGAATGAACTTTTAGAATATGCAAAAGCTGAAATGAGCAAATTAGATTTTGTAGATATATATGCTCCAAAGACAAATGAAAATCAAATAGGAGTACTTTCTTTTAATATAAAAGATGTTCATCCACATGATACAGCAACAATTTTAAGTTCTTGCGGAGTTTGTGTACGTGCAGGTGACCATTGTGCACAACCATTAATTAGATTTTTAAATCTTCCTGCAACATGTAGAGCAAGTATGTATATTTATAATACTAAAGCAGATATAGATAGGTTGATAATGGCTCTTAATAGGGCTAATGATATGTTTAAAAGATGGAGAAGTGTTAAAAAATAATTTCATTTTGGCGTCGCCAAACTGTGTACAGAAAGTCTTTTGGCGTATGCTATAAGCTTTAAGAAAGGAATAGACTAATGGATAATTTAGATTCAGTTTATACAGATTTAATTATGGAACATAGTATGGCATCACATAATAAGAGAAAATTAGAACATCCTGACAAATGCGAAATGGGTCATAACCCAAGTTGTGGTGATGAAATAGAATTAGAAATAAAAATGAATGGAGATGTAATAGAGGATTTAGCGTTTACCGGTCATGGTTGTGCTATATCACAAGCTTCTACTTCTATTATGATAGATACTTTAATTGGTAAGACAAAAAAAGAGGCTTTAGAAATTATAGATACTTTTATTGGAATGATTAAAAGAGAGATAAAAGATGATAGCGAACTTGAAAAATTAGAAGATGCTATAGCATTTAAAAATGTTTCTAATATGCCAGCTAGAGTTAAATGTGCTGTTTTAGCATGGCATACAATTAAAGATTTGTTAGATAAAGAAAAATAAATTTATAATATAAATAGAAAAAGCGGTGGGGAAAGTGCATACCCCACCGCTTAAAAGAATGTCTAAAGAGGCTTATTTTCAAAATACTTCTAGTAATCTCAGATTATTTTCAAAAATCCGTTTTGCACGTCTATACTTATCAATAGCCATCAGAATATTTGGAAAGTCCTCGGACCTGAGTCCAGGAAGATCTAACAGTTCCTGTAAAGTCATGTTTTCTATATCTTCCAGTGAATGTTTGTCTGCTTTTTGCAGGCAGTGATATGCCCGAAGATTCAAATCCCACATTTCAATGATTTCGTCTGAAGTAGAGACGCCTGAATTTTTATATGGGTAAAAAGTATCTTTTTGCATGTTCAACGCCAGAATGGCGTTTCTTAGCTGATTAACAGCTTCTTTGCTTGTATCGATATTCAGTTTTTTGCATGTTTCAAAAATAGAATAAGGCCCATCGTCTAGAAAACCAAAGCAATTTACAAGTACTGCCCGCTGGCTGGGTTTAAGCTTTTGTATAGCAGTCATCAAGGCTTCATAATCAACTTCTTCGACTGAAAGCTTAAGGGCAACTGTGGTTGCTTTTAACCCTCTCATGGTTTGTTCTGTGAATTTTGTGTTCATAAAAATCTCCTTTTTTAGTGAATGTTTACTACGGGTTACTAAAAATTACAGCTAAAAGCTGAAAGCAAAGACAAAAATAATCCCTCCTTACTATTCTTTTTTCAATGTACAATAATACAATTATATTATAACATAATTTACATAAGATATCAAAAGGGGAATAGAGAAATTATTATAACTATTTTTAGGTGAAAAAATGAAGTTTGACATCAGTTAAAAAACAGCATATAATATGCAATATAAAATAAAGAAAAATGATAGCTACAGTTATAAATATTATTAAGTAAAAATAGCATATACGGAGGAAAAATAATAATGGAAAAAGAAATAAATACTTCTGGAAAGATGACTTGGGGATTTATTTGGAGATTTATACTATATTATATTGTGATTTCTATAATATTAACAGTTATAACATATTTTATGCTAGGTAAAGTTAATATGCTAGTATTATCAATATTTTCTGTTGTTACAATGGGAATATTAATATTTTTTCCAACAAAGCTGGCAACATCAGATGTTTTTAAAACAAGAAAAATGGATGATAAAAATTTAAGGAAATTTAAAAGAAATATAATAATTTTTTATGTCGTTGTAATGTTATTTGTTTCTTTGGGTAATGCACTAAATTATGCCGTAACAATAATTGGCTTAGAAGACGCAAGGGCACAAGCAGAAGAGCAAGTACAAAATAGTGAAAGTATAGAAGACGAAGAAAAAACTACAATGATAGAAAGTCAAAATAATTATGTACAACAAGTTAAAGATGTGCAAAAAGAAACATTTATAATAATTACTGCTATAGATGCAATTTTATTTGTTATAGGTGTAATAATCCAATTTAAGTATACACAAAAATATATGAATGACGAAGACTAAACGAAGTTTTTATATTATATTGCCTAGGTTAATTTAAGACATTAAACGAAATCAAGAGTTAAAGCATTGAAGTGACCACGAGGGAGATAATTTGTTGAACTTTGCTTTGTATTAACTTTGACAAGGCAAAGTTTTTTATTTTGTTTTGCTTAGGTTATAGTCCGCAAAACGACAGCAAAGATTTCGATGATAGTTTAATTTTTTAAACAACAAAAAAATTAATAATTTTCAAATTTTTAACAACTTTTTTAGGTTTACAAAAAAAATAAAATGTGGTAAACTATATTCGTATTATGTATATACAAGGAGGAAATAAAATGTCTAAAAAAGAGAAAAAACATTCAGGAAGTAATATTTTTGTAAAAATTACAGCAGGCATTTTAGCGGCTTTAATGGTAGTTAGTGTAGGAGGAACATTAGTATACTATTTAATTGGTATGTAATAGGGAGTAAATAATGAAAGATGATATAATTACAGGAATCTCAGACTTTTACGAAACTAATATTTTGGCTAGGATTATGCAAATGTGGGAACATCCAATAGATTTAGTATTGTTTTTAATAGATATAGCAATAGTTATATTTTTAGCATATAAAATATTAAGACTTACAAAAGACTCTAGAGCATGGCAAGTTTTAAAGGGAATAGTCTTATTATTAGTAGTAACATGGCTTAGTGGAGTATTTAAACTTACAATATTACATGCAATTTTAGACAAAGTAGTAAGTTGGGGAGTATTAGCTCTAATAATTATTTTCCAACCAGAGATAAGAAGAGCATTGGAACAATTAGGAACTAATAAGTTAAAGAAATATCTGGGATTTACAGAAGATATAGAAACAAAAAACAAAGAAGATATATATAAAATAGTAATAGCAGCAGAAGAAATGTCAAAAAGACAAATAGGAGCATTAATAGTAATAGAAAGAGATATTGGAATAAAAGATATTATAGATACAGGTATTTTAATTGATGCAGATGTATCTCCACAACTTTTAACTAATATATTCGTGCCAAAAACTCCGCTTCATGATGGGGCTGTTGTTATTAGTAATAATAAAATAAAAGCAGCAGCATGTATGTTACCATTAGCAAGTGGGCAAGACATAGCAAAAGAATTAGGAACAAGACATAGAGCAGGAATTGGAATATCAAAAGAATCAGATGCAATAGCAGTTATAGTTTCAGAAGAAACAGGTAAAATATCAATTGCTAAAGATGGTAAATTAATAGCTGATGTAAATGAAGAAACTTTAAAGAAAACATTAATAAAAGATATTGTTACAGATAGAATACCAGAAAAGGAAAGAAAACCTAACATTATATGGAAGAAATTCAAAAAAGATAAAAATGATTAAAATATTTGATTTTATAAAACATATATGTTAAAATAAAAAAAGTTTGAAAACTTGGGAGGAATTTACAAGATGGAAATATTAAAATATGCATTAATAGTAATATATATTATAGTTGCTGCAGCAATTATTATATTAACATTGGTTCAAGAAAAAGAAGATAATGGAGCATCTGGAGCGATTACAGATACTGCAACAAACAATTTTTATGACAAGAATAAAGGTAGAACAAAAGCAGGAAAGCAAAAAAGATGGACAATTATATTAGGAGTAATATTTGCAATTTTAACAATTATATTAGGAATTGTATTTATGTTAATAAAATAATTTGAGGTAAAAAAGCAGCATATGTCTGCTTTTTTTGTATTAGAAATATAATGCTAATATAAATAAAATAATGCTAGAGGACAAGTAATAAAAATTTAATAATCACGAGATAATAATAAAAACAGGGAAAAAAGGACCGTCCCAAAATTCCGGATGTCCCAAAATCCCGGATGTCTCAAAATCCAGATGTCCCCGAGCCCATATTTCGAAAGGAAGAGATAAATGCAAGAAGAAAATAGATTTATAGAAGGAATTTTTAGAAGACATGAAAGAGGATTTGGTTTTGTTATCGTAGAAGACCAAGAAGATGATATATATATTGCTAAAGAAGATTCTAAAGATGCGTTTAGTGGAGATAGAGTTTTAGTAAAGTTAAAGAAAAAATCAAATGGTGCTAGACAAGAGGGAATAATATTAAAAGTTATAGAACATAAAAAAGATACTTTAGTAGGAACTTTTCAAAAGAATAAAAATTTTGGTTTTGTAATACCTGATGATAAAAAGCTTTGTAGAGATATATTTATTTCTAAAAAGAATTTTGGAAAGGCTAGAAATAATCATAAAGTTCTTGTACAAATTACTAAATATCCACAAAAAGGTAAGAAGGCAGAAGGAAAAATATTAGAGGTTATAGGAAATGTAAATGAAGCAGGTATCGATATGCTTTCTTTAATTAAAGATTATGATTTGCCATACAGGTTTCCAAAGGATGTAGTAAAAGAAGCACAAAAATTTGGAGATAAAATTAATCCTAATGATATAGCAGGAAGAGTAGACCTTCGCAGTAAATATGATATTTTTACGATAGATGGTGAAGATGCAAAAGATTTAGATGATGCTGTTTGTGTTCAAAAATTAGAAAATGGAAATTATAAGTTAGATGTTCATATAGCTGATGTAAGCCATTATGTACAAGAAAATACATTACTAGACAAGGAAGCACTATTAAGAGGCACAAGTATATATATGTTAAATAGAGTTATTCCAATGCTTCCAAGAGAACTTTCAAATGGAATTTGTAGTTTAAATGAAGGACAAGATAGATATACATTATCTGTAAGCATGGAGATAGACAATAAAGGAAAGATAATTTCTAGTGAAGTATATAAAGGAATAATAAATGTTACAAGAAGAATGTCATATAAAGATGTACAAGCAATATTAGATAATTCAAATGAAGAGATAGTAACTAAATATAAAGACTATATAGCAGACTTTAAACTTATGGAAGAATTGGCGAAAATATTAAAAGAAAAGAGAATAACAAAAGGTTACTTAAACTTAGATATACCGGAAAGTAAAATTATCTTAGATCAAGATGGTTATGCAATAGATGTATGCAAATATGAAACAACTTTTGCAAATGAAATAATAGAGCAATTTATGCTAGCAGCCAATGAAACAATTGCAGAAAAATTTTATTGGCTTAAAGCACCATTTATATATCGTGTACACGAAGAACCAGATATAGAAAAGGTAAATGAATTAAATAAATTATTATTTAATTTTGGATATAAAATCCATGTTAAAGAAGGCAAAATTTATCCAGCAGAATTTTCTAAAATATTAAAGGAAGTAGAAGGAAAACCAGAGGAAAAAATAGTTTCTAATATGATTTTAAGAACTTTAAAAGTTGCTGTATATGATTCAGAAAACAAAGGACATTTTGGAATAGCAAGTAAATATTATTGTCATTTTACTTCACCAATTAGAAGATATCCAGATTTATTTATACACAGAATTATTTCAAAGTATTTAAAATATGATTATACAATGTCAGAAAAGCAAGTAGAGTTTTATAACAAAGTAGCAGAAAATGATGCTAAACAATCATCAGATAGGGAGAAAATTGCGACACAAGTAGAAAGGAATAGCATAGATATTAAGAAAGCCGAATACATGAGTAAAAAGATAGGGGAACAATATGAAGGTATTATTTCTGGAGTTACACAGTTTGGTGTATTTGTAGAATTAGAAAATACTGTAGAAGGACTTATTAGATTCGAAAATTTAGGTGACGAATATTACGAATATGATGCAGACCATAAGATTTTAATAGGGGAAAGAACCAAAGAAACTTTTAAAATAGGAGATAAAATAAATATAGAAGTAATAGATGCAAATAAACAAGAAAAAAGAATATCGTTTAAAAGAATTCAAGAAGTAGGGCAAGAAGAAAGTCTTTAGTTTTTTGACTAAAGACTTTCTTCTATATATGAATTAAAATTTATCTAAATAAAGTAATAAACGGAGCAAAAATTAAAACTATAAATGCCATAATTATAATAGTAATACCAGCAGATTTATTGCTATTTACTTTTATTTCATAGATCGCATAATTAATAGTTTTACAAAAAATAATAATAGAAATAATAAAAAATACAAAAAACATAGTAAACTCCTAACTTGATAATAAAAAGCTTGATTTAATATTTGTTGTTACATCAATATCGAAAAAAGTATTTTTATAATTTGCAGACCAGTTGTAATCACTCCAATCTTTATCATTTTTAAAATGTTTAATTAGATTCTTACCAACATTATCTATATCTGCTTCATATATTTTAGCTGTTTTGTATTGATAATTCAGAAAGGCATTTTCTAAATAAGAATTTATTAAAACTTCTAAGTCATTGATTTTTTCAGGTGTAAGGCTTTCAGAATTATTATCTACAGATAATAATCGAGCATTAAGATATACGTTACTTTTTACATAAGGAGAACCATTAACTAATCTTGCATCTATTTTTGTGTCTTTGTGAAAATAAAGAGCAACATCTATAGAAGAATTTTCTTTATAAGGATTGTTTATCGAAATAATGCTAGATTCAAATTGATTTGTTAGTATTAAATGTAATAGACTCTCAAATGCTGTTAATTCTCCGACTAGTTTATCTTGTTTAAATACAGCAACTCCTAAATTTTCGCTTTTTCTATCATACTCTATTAAAGGATTTTGACCAGCAACAATATTAAATTCTTGTTCTGGATCTATAGAGTTATCAGAAGAGTTTAACTTGAGTTTATTTCCATTTCCCAAGATTGCGACAGGATCACTGTAATTAGCGCTTAAGGCATTAAAAAAAGTAGATATTGTGGCATTTACTATATGTCCAGTATATTCATTAGAATAAGGTGTTAATTCGTAATATTTTGCTACCAAATTTTCTAATTCTGGTTTTGAATTTGTAATATATTCCTTAGCAGAAGATTTAGAAATAATTATATTGCAATCAGGTCTTATTTCTACTTGATTAGAAAGAGTATATATTTCTGAACCAATTCCTCTGTTGGCAATTGCTTCAGAAAATATTACAACTTTACAATGTGATAGGTTAATTTCCTTACTAATATAGCTATTTAGTAAATTTATACCACTATTAATAGATGAACATTCAACACTATTTATAATTGTTGGAGCTGCTTCACCGGAAGTAGAGCTACTGTCAGAGCTATTAGGAAAAGTGAGTTGTATTGTAAGCTCTAAATTATTATCTTGTCCCAAATCTATTCCGAGTGCAACCACATATGCTAAATCGTCTATACTTTGAATACTGTAGCAACCAGAAAGTGAGAAAATAAGGATAGAAATAATACAAAACACAAGAATATAGAGTAAAAATCTACGGAATTTTTTCATTTTTTCCACCCCTCAATCTCTTTTTTATATTGGCAAATATTAAAACTAATGGGCTATATGCAAATAATAATATAAATACTACATATTTAAATATATTAATTTCGATAAAATTTAATTGTGCCAGATTAGTAGGAATTAGACTTATAAGAAAAATTATTCCAGCAAAGCAATAAAGAACACCATTAGCATCTACTATATTAGAAATTTTTTTGAATACGTTTATAGATAGAGCTACAGCTATGCAAAGGTAACTTATAACTGCAACTGTCCAAATTAGCAAAAATATTGCATCAAGTCTTTGGAAAAACCTACCAAATTCGATATACCTAGTAGCAAGATATAGTGCCATTATTTCCTCACTATTTCTTATAAAAGGAAATAGTGCTAAAAAAGAAAGTATGCTAAAAAAGAATAATACTATTGATAGAATGGTTGAAATTCTTGCGATTTTTTTAAATGAATTTGCATCTTCTACCATTGGAGGTAAAAAATAAAGTATAGAGAGACTGGAAAATGCGAACATATTACTTAAACCCGTAATAAAAGTTGATTTTATTCCACTTCCCAAAATAGGAAATAGCCCATTAAAATCATAATTCTTAAAATTAGCAAGCAAAACGAAAATTATGCAAAAAAGAATGACAGGAAGTATTAATAAATTAACTTTAGAAATTACCTTAAAGCCTAATTTGTTTCCGAAAGTAATTGCGAAAATAAAAAATATTACAATTACTATTATAGGAAGTTTGTCTAGATATATTATTTTTAAATTCTCCGAAAAACTTCTAAGTAGAATACTTGTAAAAACTATAAAATAAGTTATAAAAAGAAATCCAGTAATTACTTTTAATATTTTTCCTCCTAAATACTGCGAAACATCTAAAATATCTTGACCAGAAAAATGTTTAAATAGGAATAGTAGTAGTTGAACAAATAATAGAACTATTATTCCAATAAATATATTATTAAGAGCAGAGGCAGAACCTGTATTAGCTATTATACTTTTAGAAAAATTAAGTATAACATGATTTATAATAATTATAAGCACTAACCCAACGGATTCTAAATTACTTAATTTTATATTATTCATTAGGATGCCTCCATTTCATACTTATATTGTTTTGTGCACGTTCTTTTTTAGGATGAATGTAATTATGTCTAAATTCTTGCATCCATGTTGGCATAGCAAAGAAATTATTAGATTTTTTATTAAAGTTAATACTATCATTTGGATTTAGATAGGAAACGCCAAATGATTTAATACTACAAAGAATACACAAATAAACATATAACCCGATTGCAATTCCTAAAAATCCTGCAATATATGCAGCTATCGTAAATAAGAATCTAGTAATCCTTAAGTGAAATCCAAAAGAAAAGTCTGGAATAGCGAAAGAGGCAATACCTGTAATTGCAACAATTATTATAAGGAAAGGACTAACAATACTAGCACTTACTGCGGCTTGCCCTAAAACTAGTGCACCTACTATTCCAATTGTGGGGCCAACTGGAGAAGGAACTCTTAGGCCAGCTTCTCTAATTAATTCAAATGAAATTTCCATTACTAATAATTCAAAAATTATAGGGAAAGGTACATTCTCTCTAGATGCCCATAAGGAGAATAATAATTCTGTTGGTAATAGTTCTTGATGAAAATCAACTATTGCAATATATATGCTAGGAAGTAACAAAGTTATGCCCATAGCAAGAAATCTTAAGATTTTTAAAAAATTAGCAAAAATAGGCTTTAAATTTGTATCTTCAGGTGAAGAGATGAAATCAACTATGGTTGCTGGTAAAATAATACAATATGGATTTCCATTTACTAAAATTACAACTCTGCCTGCATATAAATTTTTTGCGGCTTTATCTGGTCTTTCTGTTGATAATACTTGTGGAATATTGTATTTATTATCTTCACATATTAATTGTTCTAATTGACCTGTAGAAAGAAGGGTATCTATTTCTAAATTATTTAAACGATATCTAACTTCTGCAACTAAATCTGAATTCGCTATATTTTTTAAATAACATATAGCACATGGTGTTTTACTTAATTTCCCAACTAAAACGTTTTCTATAACTAAATTTTCAGTATTTGTTGCTCTACGTAACATAGAAGTATTTACACGAATTGATTCGACAAAGGCCTCTTGTGGACCTTTAATAATTATTTCATTATTTGGAGAACTTACGCTTCTTTGTTTAAAACCTTTTACATCTAAATTAAAAGCAGTATCTAAGGTATCTACAAAAAGGACACAATTTCCCATATTAATAGCAGAAAAAATATTATTAAACTCTGTTTCTTTTACTAAAGAATTTTGTGGTAATAATGAATTTTCTATTTCTACTGCTAAGTCATTAGAATCTCTTTGTATAATAACCTTTTTATCTTTATTAATAGTTTTTAGACTCTGAGTTTTGTACGTATTTGCTTTATTTCTTAACATTAAAGGTTTTAATATAAATTGATTAATTAAATTTGAATCAGACATTCCATCAATGTATATAATAAAAGCAGAATAGGGTTTATTATTAGATTTTAATTTAAATTTTCTAATTATAATATCACTATTTATTAATGTGTTATATTTTCTGTCAATAATATTCTTATTATCTTTTAAATTACTAGAAACTTTGTCATTAGCTTCGTTAGTTATATTTTTTGAGGTAGATATATTTACAGAAAAATCATACGAATCTTGTGGACCTTTATATGTTATTAAATTAGTAAGAGATTGCTTTAATCTTGAAAAATTCATTAATTTACTCCTGTATATAATTATTTAAATTAGTAATTTCCAATAAATAAAAAAATATGTACAATTTTGAAAAAATTACTATATACAACTGTATAATTTAAATGTTATAATTAAATAGATACTAGAAAAATTAGGAGATTTTTATGAAAAATAGAATTTTAACATTTATATTAATAGTTTTAATTTTAGGAATAATTGGTGGAATAGCATATGCTTTTATCCAATATATGGGTATAGATACAAATAATATTTTGGCATTGGTTACAGGAACAAATGAAGTTAGTAATGAAACAATTAAGCCATTAGAACCAACAGGAAGTAGTTCTAACACATTATTATCAAGTTCTTTAGATGTTCAATCAGCAAATCAAAACACTAGTACTACAGTATCTTCTGGTAAATATAAATACTATTACGATCAACTAGATTCAAATGCTAAAATAATATATTCTGCTGTTGAAGATAATATAGAAAATTTAAAAACCGGTACTGCTAAAATTGATTTTGGGGAACAATTTAATAGCTTATTAAACGAAGAAAATGGAAAAGAAAGATTGAATGTAGCGTATCAAGCAGCATTGGATGCATTTGGGTTAGATTATCCAGAAGTATTTTATATAGATGTAACTAAAATGGTATTAATGATATATTCTACTACTAATATTTTTGGAACAAAATATGAAGTTTCAATAGAACCATCAGAAGCAGGAAGCTATTTAGTAGAGGGATTTGCTTCAAAAACAGATGTAGATTCTGCATTAAATAGATTGGAAATGATTAAAGCAGATATTGCAAGTCAGGTAGCAAATGATGACCCATACACTAAAGTAAAAAGAATACATGATTTTTTAGTAGATTATATAGAATATGATTCTTCAATGACGAGAATAAATACTAGAAATATATATGGTGCGTTAGTAGAACAAAACGTTGTTTGCGAAGGGTATGCAGAATCATTAAAATATTTACTAGATGCTGTAGGTGTACCTTGTGTCGAAATAGTAGGAACTGGAACTAATTCTGCTGGTCAAACAGAAGCACATGCATGGAATTATGTTATGCTTAATAATAAATGGTATGCGATAGATGTTACTTGGGATGATCCAACAATTATAGGTAGTGGAAGAGTACCTACCTCAACTAAAACTAGATATTTCTTACGAGGAGAAACAAATTTTAACAAAACACATTTTCCAAGTGGCCAGGTATCAGATGGAGGTTCTGTATTTATATATCCAGAGCTAAGTAAAGTAGATTACGAATAATATAGTTAATAATAAGAGGAGCGAAAAAGTTTCTCTTATTTTTTGGTTAATTGATTTACATGACATGTATAATCTGCTATAATAGAAAAGATAACGAGTAAACCAAACTAAATATGGCGTAATGCCAGGAGGAAAAAGCATGAGAGAATTTTTTACCACATGTTACTTAGAATCAAGTTACTCTGCGTGGCCTTTGGCTGGGTAAAAGATGTAACAAATCAAAGTAAATATTATACTAAATTAAAAGAGTATAATATTCGGCTATTTGCATCACCAAGAAATATGATTTATGTTGTAAGAAACAACAAAATCATATTAAAGAGCTATAAACCTCGGTTTGAGGTGATGTATAATACTTGGAAAGAAGATTTTATCTTCATAATAAATGAAAAATGCACGAACAAAATGTTTGAGGTGACAAGAAACCTAGAATTGGAAGTGTTCACAGATTTTGCAAACTTGTATAAGATAGAAAAACTTCCATATATCATACTAACCTTAAGAAATAACTGTCTTAGAAATATAATTTATAATTATGCAGATTCTAAGATTGATTTCTCTAACGCGTATGCAATAACTTGGTTAAAAAAAGCTAAGTTGTTTGTTATAGAAAAGGATATAGAAGAATATCGGTTAGTAGGTGTAACAAAGGAAAATGGCGAATGCCATCTAGCTGAAATGAATTTTTCGCTGAGCAAAGAGCCAGAAGATGTGTGTTATCCACAGCTAGTGGGTAATACTATAATATTACTTACTGAAGGAAAAGCATCCGTGCTTCATAAATTTGACTCTATAAAAGAAAAAGGATGGTTACCAGCTCCATATGAATACTTAGCCAGAAAGGGTGAGGAACTTTATATGGTTGAGATTTCGGATGATGTCAATATGATAAATATTGATGCAGACGAAATAAAGCCATTAGCAGAAGAATTTACTGGCTTAGAAAACTTTTTCGTACTTAAAAATGGTAACAATGTTGCTATTGTTAAGTATGAAGATGATCAACTGGTAAGATTAGGTGCAGTTGATGGAACCGGAATTAAAATAGGAACACCTTTCTTTGATTTTAGTGAGAGTGCTATAAAAATACCACTAAAAGTTACAGTGGAAAAAAACTTAACAGAGTAAAATAATGTGACATGCTTAAGTAAGATATGGGGAAAAGATTACATCTTTTGCCCATATTTTACGTGAATCACACATAAATAATTCCTTCATAAAATATATTATGGAGGAATTATTATGTATTGTTGCAAAGAAAATAAAGAAGATATATTAAGTGGTTGTATGTTAGCTATATTTATATTATGCGTTTTTATAATTATATTTATACCATTAGCAATGATGCCAGAACAAAAAAATATATTAACAGCAATAGCAGTTAATGGAGATAATCCGGAAGTAGGAACAACGACTATAAAATTTAGCCAAAATGATATAGTGCTCGGAAACGCACTGTCACATACAGTTGATAGTGATGAGATAGATATAAATGAAAGTGGAGTATACCAAATATCATATCAGCTATATGGAACATCGGAAAACTTAGGAACATTCAATCTTAATTGCGTCTTGCTTGTAAATAATACAGCATTAGAGAACACTTTTAATGAAGGGCCAATTTTAAGGCAAAATACAGAAAACAGAATTACGTTAACTGGAACTGTTATACTAAAATTAAATGCTAGTGATAAGTTAAAACTACAAGCTGTTACAATTGAGGATATAACTTATCCAAGGGCGAGAATAGATATAGAAAAAATAGCATAAAAGCAGGTTTATTGCCTGCTTTTATAATATTATACAAATTAATCCACCACTACCTTCATTTACAATTCTTTCTAGTGTTTCTTGTAATTTTATTTGAGCATCTTCTGGCATATGAGCTAACTTACTTTGCAAGCCTTCGTTAACAAGTTCATGTAAACTCTTGCCAAATATATTAGATTCCCAGATCTTCTTAGGATCATTTTCAAATTCAGATAATAAATAATTTACTAATTCTTCAGATTGTTTTTCAGAACCAACTATTGGAGATACCTCAGTCTCTATGTCAGCCCTTATCATATGTATAGAAGGAGCTTTTGCTTTAAGTTTTACTCCAAATCTAGAGCCTTGTTTGACCATTTCAGGTTCATCTAATATTAATTCATCAATTGAAGGTGTAACAATTCCATAGCCTTTTGCTTTAACTTCTTCTAAGGCAAAAGATATTTTATCATATTCTTTCTTTACTTCCGAAAATTCAGCCATTGTTTTAAACAAATCACCATCATTAGAAATTGAAACACCAGAAATTTCTGTAAGTACACTATAGAATAGAGTTTCTTTAAGCACAATGGATATATAGACACTTCCAGTTCCAAGTTCAATTTTATCTACACAAGCCTTTTGTATAACTTCAGAGGATGATAAGTTTTGAATACAGGTGTCAATTTGTTTTAGAATTTTAACCTTTTCAAATGCAGATTTTAAATCAGTTAATAATGTGCATTTTAAAGGATGGCTTTCATCTAGAATATCTATCCACTTTGGAAAATTAATATTAATTTGATTAATAGGAAATTCATATAAAACTTTAGAGAATATATTATTTATATCATCAAGAGTTAGTTCAGAACAATTAATACAAATTACGGTTGTTTCATATTTTAACTCTAGATTTCTGGCTAATTCCTTTGTATATTCAGAATTAGGATTTTCAGAGTTTAATACAATGACAAAGGGTTTATTTAAAGATTTTAATTCATTTACAACACGTTCTTCTGCATTAACATAATCCTCTCTAGGAATATCTGTAAAACTACCATCTGTAGTCATTACAATACCTATTGTAGAATGTTCTTCTATTACTTTTTTGGTTCCTATTTCTGCAGCTTGCTCAAAAGGCATTTCTTTGTCAGACCAAGGAGTTTTTACCATTCTAGGCATATCATCTTCTAAATACCCTATTGCATTATTTACTAAATAACCAACACAATCTACCAACCTAGTTCTTAATTTAATATTATCTCCAATAGTTATTTCGACAGCTTCATTGGGAACAAATTTGGGTTCTGTTGTCATAATTGTTCTTCCTGAGGCACTTTGTGGTAATTCATCTGTAGCACGTTCTTTTTTATATTCATTTTCGATATTAGGAATAACTAACAAATCCATAAAATTCTTTATAAAAGTAGATTTACCGGTTCTAACAGGTCCAACAACACCAACATAGATATCACCATCTGTACGTTTTGCAATATCTTCGTATACATTAATATTTTCCATTTATAAAATACCTCCTCATAGAAAATGTTTGTACTAAGTTACTTTAGTTAAATATATTAGAGGTTTGTCAAAGATATTCCACAAATTGCAAAAAATGAAGGTGAATTTATAAACATTGCAAAATAAAAAAGCATATGATAAAATAAAGCAGTGAATCGGAGGTTTAGTATGAAAGATGAAAATGTAATAGAAAATTTAAAAAAATATAATCAAACAAGAACTTTAAAAATATTAGAAAATGTAGATGAAACAATAAAAAATAAAATAATTGAACAATTAAAAGATATAAATTTTCCACAATTAAAAGAATTGTATAACAATATTAAAGAAGAAGCTGAAGTAGATATTGGCGAACTAAAACCAATAAAATCATTAAATCCAGATAAAATATCTAAAGAAGAAAGAGAAACTTATGAAGAAATTGGAGCAGATATTGTAAGAAATAAAAAATTTGCAGTAGCAACAATGTCTGGAGGTCAAGGAACTAGATTAGGATATAAAGGTGCAAAAGGAACTTTTAAAATTGATGTAGAACCAGAGCCTAAGTATTTATTTGAAATAATAGTAGATACATTACAAAGAGCAAATAAAAAATATGACACTATAATTCCATGGTATATTATGACAAGCCATGAGAATAATAAAGAAATAATAAATTTTGTGGAAGAACATAATTATTTTGGATATAATAAAGATTTTGTAGGTTTCTTCGAACAAGGTGAATTGCCATTAATAACAGAAGACGGACAAATAATGTTAGATGAAAATTACAATATAAAGAAAGCGTCAGATGGTAATGGAAGTATATTTAAGTCTATGTATATGAAAGGTGTACTAGATGACATGAAAGAAAAAGGAATAGAATGGGTATACATAGGTTCTATAGATAATGTTTTATTAAAAATGGTAGATACATTATTAATGGGAGTAGCTATTAAAGAGGATTCACAAATTGCAACAAGATCTATATTTAAAAATACACCAAGAGAAAGAATAGGATCATTATGTATTCAAGACGGAAAAGTTAAAGTTATTGAATATTCAGAGCTTCCAGAAGATATGATAGAAGCAAAAGATGAAAACGGTGAAATTCTATTTGGCGAATCACATGTAATGTGTAATTTATTTAGTTTAAAAGCGTTAGAAAAAATAAGTTTACAAAATTTGCAATATCATAAAGCACATAAAAAATACAGCTATATAGATGAAAATGGAAAAATGATAGAACCCGAAGAACCAAATGCTTATAAATTTGAATATTTTATATTTGATTCATTTGAATTTTTTAATCAAATTTCTATTGTAAGAGGAAAAAGAGAAGAGGATTTTGCACCAGTAAAAAATAAAGAAGGTGTAGATAGTCCAGCAACAGCAAGTAAGTTATATAATGATTATTGGAGGAAACAAAATGGAAGAATGTAGAATAGAAAATTTATTTAATTTAGAGCAAACTATAGCTAAAGATATTTTTGAGGGAGTTACATATCCATGGGAAGTTTTACCAAAAATAGAAGAATTTATTATAAGCTTAGGTAAAACTTTAGATAAAAATGAATATGAAGAAAAAGGAGAAAATATTTGGATTGCTAAAAGTGCTAAAGTAGCGCCAACTGCTTATATAGCAGGCCCAGCGATAATCGGAAAAAATGCAGAAATAAGACATTGTGCATTTATTAGAGGAAAAGCTATTGTTGGAGAAGGTGCAGTAGTTGGTAATTCAACAGAATTAAAAAATGTAATACTGTTTAATAAAGTACAAGTTCCACATTATAATTATGTAGGTGATTCAATATTAGGATATAAATCACATATGGGAGCAGGTTCAATTACTTCTAATGTTAAATCAGATAAAAAATTAGTAATTGTAAAAAATGACAAAGAGCAAATAGAAACAGGATTAAAAAAATTCGGTGCAATGTTAGGTGATGAAGTAGAAGTTGGATGTAGTTCTGTATTAAATCCTGGAACTGTAATAGGAAAACATACTAATATATATCCACTTTCATCAGTAAGAGGAGTAGTTCCAGAACATTCTATATACAAAAACCAAAAAGAGATAGTAGAAAAAATAGATTAATATGCAAAAAGAGCAAGGATAATCCCTTGCTCTTTTTGCTATAAATATAATTGCCAGAATATATGCTAAATTAAATTATTCTAGAATTATACGCTTTGAGTACCTGGAATAAAATAATCTACAACTCCATAAATTAAAGCACCAATTATTGCTGCCATCCAAGATATTGTATAACCTGCAACGAAAAATTGTGTAGCATATAATGTAGCGACTGCAAGCGCGAAACCGACAATACCTCTACCAAAGCTACTAGCATGTAAACCAGTAAATTTAGTAATTATATAGTCCATAATAGAAAGAACTATAGCGGCAATAGCTAATGTCCAAAGATTATTAATAGAGAAACCAGGAGTGAAAAAAGCAGTTATAGCTAGAACTACAGCAGATGTTACTAATCTCCATAGTATTTGTCCCATGGTACTTGTTGTTGAATTTCCTTTTACATTCATTTGACTATCAGCCATAATATAAAACCTCCTTAAATTGGTTTCATAATAGTATTATTTACACAAGTTAAATAATTATTCAAAATGTATAAAAAAAATAAAAAATGGCATAATAAAATTGAAAATCTAAGTAGGTGATATTATGTTATCAAATTTTTTTAGAGCCATAATTATATACATATTTGTTTTATTAGTTATGAGGTTAATGGGAAAACGTGAAATAGGACAATTACAGCCATTTGAACTTGCTATTTCTATAATGATTGCAGATTTAGCGTCAATTCCTATGTCTGATGTTGGAATACCTATATTAAATGGTTTGATTCCTATTTTAGGTTTACTTGTAATGCATTTGATAATTTCGGTTCTTAATATGAAAAGTCTGAAATTTAGAGAGATAATATGTGGTAAACCATCTATTTTAATTTACAGAGGAAGAATTGATGAAAAAATATTAAAAAAAGAAAGATTTACAATAAATGAATTAGAAGAAAGACTACGCTCAAATAATATTTTTAATATAGGAGATGTAGAATATGCGATATTAGAAACCAGTGGTCAAATAACAGTTATTCCAAAACCAGACAAACGAAATGTGATAGTAAAAGATTTTAATTTAGAACCTGAATATGAAGGAATTTCATATGATTTAGTTATAGATGGTGTAATTATGAAAGAAAATTTAAGAAAATTAGGCAAAGATGAAAAATGGTTAGAAAAACAAGTTGCTAAATTCAAAATGAAACCTAAAGATGCTTTGGTAGTAACAATAGATGGAGAAGGACAATTTTTCTGTCAAGCAAAAGAAAGGAAAAACAAAAATGTATAAAGAAATTATTGTGTGCATTTTAGTAGTTATTTTAATAATTAGTATGGATTTACTAAGCAATAATTATACTAAAAAAGTTTTTTTTAGTATAAATGAAAGTTTAGGAAATTTAAGAAATGAAATGCTAAAAGAAGATAAAGATGTAAATAAAATAAATGATGAGATAAAAAAAGTAGAACAAGAATGGAATAAAAAATTAAATATTTTATCTTGTTATATAGAACATAACGAATTAGAAAAAGTAGCAAGACAACTAACATTAATTAAAGGAAATATAGATGTAGAAGAATATAACCAAGCTGTACCACAACTTGATGACTGTGTGTATGTGATAAATCATATAGAAGATAAAGAAAGTTTATTAATAAGGAATTTGTTTTAGAAATTTTGGGGTTTTGAGGACGTTTTTTCCAAATCGGGATTTTGGGGACGTTCCTTAAATCCCGATTTTTTTGCTGTAAAGCTCTTGACATTTACACTAAAATAGTGTAAAGTATAATAGCATTACAAAAAGAGAAGGTGTAATGATGGAAAAAAATATAGAAATAAGTATATTATCTCAAATTTATAAAAACACTTTAACAGAAAAACAATTCGAGATATTAGATGAATATTATAACAATGATTTTTCTTTATCGGAAATTGCAGAAAATTATAATATTACAAGGCAAGCAGTAAGGGATAATATAAAAAGTGGAGAAACAAAATTATATGATTTAGAAAATAAATTAGGTCTTATGAAGAAAATGCAAAAACAAGAAGAACTAGTTAATAGGATTATTTCTAAATTGGATAGTTTAAATATAAAAGATAAGAAAACTTTAGAATCAATAAAAAAGGATTTAAAAAAATTAATTTAAAGTAAGGAGGAAATAATGGCTTTCGAAGGATTATCTTCTAAATTACAGAGTATAACAAATAAATTTAAAGGTAAAGTAAGAGTTACAGAAGCTGACTTAAAAGATATGCTAAGAGAAGTTAAACTTGCATTACTAGAGGCAGATGTTAACTATAAAATAGTAAAAGAATTTATAGCTGTAATTCAAGAAAAAGCTTTGGGCCAAGATGTTTTAAAATCATTAACACCTGGCCAACAAGTTATAAAAATAGTTAAAGATGAACTTGTAGAATTATTAGGAGGAACAGAAAGTAAAATTACATTTTTACCAAATGCTCCAACAGTAATAATGTTAATTGGTTTGCAAGGTTCTGGTAAAACTACAACAGCAGGTAAACTTGCAAATGTATTAAGAAAACAAGGTAAAAAACCATTACTAGTTGCGTGTGATGTTTATAGGCCAGCAGCTATAAAGCAACTTCAAGTTGTTGGTAAACAATTAAACATTCCAGTATTTAGTGATGAAACTTCTAAAAATGTAGTAAATATAGCTAAAAGATCAATAGACGAAGCAATAAAAAAACTAAATGATGTAATAATACTAGATACTGCAGGTAGACTTCAAATAGATGAAGACTTAATGCAAGAATTACAAAATATAAAACAAAATGTAAGACCACAAGAAATCTTATTAGTAGTAGATAGTATGACAGGTCAAGATGCTGTAAATGTGGCAACAACATTTAACGAAAAAGTAGGAATAGATGGAATAATCTTAACTAAGTTAGATGGTGATACACGTGGTGGTGCAGCATTATCAGTAAAAAAAGTAACAGGCAAACCAATAAAATATATAGCAACAGGAGAAAAATTAAGTGACATAGAACCATTCCATCCAGACAGAATGGCATCAAGAATTTTAGGAATGGGAGATGTACTTTCTATAATAGAAAAAGCTGAAGAATCATTTAGCGAAGAAGAAGCTAAGAAAATGGAAGAACAATTAAGAAAGCAAAGTTTCGATTTAAATGATTATTTAGCACAACTAAGACAAGTAAAGAAAATGGGTTCTTTCTCATCTTTATTAAAAATGATTCCGGGAATGAATCAACTAAAAAATATTAAAGTAGATGATAAAGAATTTGATAAAATAGAAGCTATTATTTGTTCAATGACAACTGGAGAAAGAAGAAATCCAAAACTTTTAAATGCAAGTAGAAGAAAAAGAATTGCAAATGGTAGTGGAACATCAGTACAAGAAATTAATAGATTCATGACTTCATTCGAAACAACACAAAAAATGATGAAAAAAATTAAGTCAGGTAAAGGAATGAGGAACATGATGAAAAACTTAAATATGAATGACTTAAAAGATTTTAAAATGTAGATTATTAATAATAATTAATAATAGATTACTTAGATTTTTAGGAGGTGAAATAAATGGTAAAAATAAGACTACAAAGAGAAGGAAAGAAAAAAGCACCTTTTTATCATATAGTAGTAGCAGACTCTAGAAGTCCAAGAGATGGAAAAGTTATAGCTAAAGTAGGAACATATGACCCAATGACAAAACCATCAACAATAGTTTTAGACAAAGAAGCTGTTGCAACATGGATTAAAAATGGAGCAAAACCTACAGATACAGTTAAAAAATTAATAGACTTAGCAAACAATGATTAATGACAGGAGGATAAACAAATGAAAGAAGTTTTAGAAATAATGATAAAAAATTTAGTAGATAATGCAGATGCAGTATCTATAAAAGAATTAAATGGTGAAAAATCAGTTGTATACGAAGTAAAAGTTGCTGAAGATGATATGGGTAAAGTTATAGGAAAACAAGGTAGAGTAGCAAGAGCAGTAAGAGCTATAATGAAATCTGTAGCATCAAAGGAAAACAAAAAAGTTACAATTGAATTCATTAACTAAAAGGGGTTAATATGGAATATATAGAGATTGGACAAATTGTTAATACAAATGGCTTAAAGGGTGTTGTAAAAGTAAATCCTTTTACAGATGATATTAGCAAATTTGAAGATTTAAAGTATGTATATATACAATTAAAAAATGAACTTAAAAAAGTTAAAATAGAACAGGTAAGATATAATAAAAATCAAGTCTTACTAAAACTTGAAGGAATAGATTCTATAGAAGAAGCAGAAAAATATAGAAATTTTTATTTGAAGACAGAAAAAGAAAGTCAAGAAGACTTAGGAGAAGATACATATTATATTGTAGATTTAATAGGTCTTGATGTTTATTCAGATAAAAATGAATATTTAGGTAAAATAGAAGATGTATTTCCAACTGGTAGTAATGATGTATATGTAGTAAAAGACAATCTCGGAAAACAAATATTAATTCCTGCTATAGCAGATGTTGTAAAAGAAGTTGATTTAAAAAATAAGAAAATGACAATTAATCTTATTCCAGGTTTGATATAGGAGGAAGAATGAAATTTAATGTTTTAACTCTTTTCCCAGAAATGTTTTCAGCATTAGATGAAAGTATTATTGGGAGGGGAAAAGAAAAGGGACTAATAGATATTAATTTAATAAATATTAGAGATTTTTCTAAAAATAAGCATAAAAAAGTAGATGATACTCCTTATGGTGGTGGTGCTGGAATGGTTATGGAACCAACAGTTGTATATGATGCATATTGTTCTGTTAAAGAACCAAATGTTAAAGTTATATATATGTCACCACAAGGAAAGACTTTAAATCAACAAATGGTACAAGATCTGGCTAAAGAAGAAAATATCATATTACTTTGTGGACATTATGAAGGTATTGACCAAAGAGTAATTGATGAAATTGTAGATGAGGAAATTTCTATTGGTGATTATGTATTAACTGGTGGGGAACTACCAGCGATGGTTTTGATAGATAGTGTTAGTAGATATGTAGAAGGAGTTCTAAAAGAGGATTCTGTACAAGAAGAATCTTTTACAGATGGATTGCTAGAATATCCACAATATACTAGACCAGAAGTATTTTTAGGTAAAAGAGTTCCAGAAGTATTGCTTTCTGGACATCATGAAAATATTAAAAAATGGCGAAGAAATCAGTCAATAATAAATACATATTTAAAAAGACCAGATTTATTAAAAGAAATTAAATTATCTGATAAAGAACAAAAAATGTTAAGTGAATATAAAAATTTAAAAGAAGGAGGAAGTAAATAATGGATATCATTAAATCAATAGAGCATGAGCATCTAAAAGAGAAGATACCAGTTCTTAAGGTTGGAAATACTGTAAGAGTTCACCAAAGAATAAAAGAAGGAAATAGAGAAAGAATCCAAGTATTTGAAGGAATTATTATTAAAAAACAAGGTGGAGGACTAAATGCTACATTCACAGTTAGAAGAATAGCTTCTGGTGTTGGTGTAGAAAAAACATTCTTAATTCATTCACCATTAGTAGAAAAAGTAGAATTAGTAAGAGTAGGTAAAGCAAGAAGAGCTAAATTATACTACTTAAGAGACAGAGTTGGTAAAGCTGCTAAGACTAAAGAACAAATTGGTGCAAGAATTGAAGATAAAGAAATTACAGTAAAAGCAACTATAGAAGAAGAACCAGTAGTAGAAGAAAAAGTTGAAGCTCCAGTAGAAGAAGCTAAAACAGTTGAAACAGAAGCTACACCTGTAGAAGAAGTTAAAACTGAAGAAGCTCCAAAAGCTGAAGAACCAGCTAAAGAAGAAGTAAAAGAAGATGCTACTGAAGAAACAAAGAAAGATGAATAATAATTTTAAAAAATAATCTGTTATATCTTGACAGATTATTTTTTTTGATTTATCATATGAATAAGTAATCATATGAACACTTGCTCATATGATGTAAGAGGAGGTAAACATGGAAGAAGAAAAATTAGTGTGTGCAGAAAACTGTCCACATTTAAATAAAATAAACAAAGTTAAATCACTTGAACCAAAGGCTGATGAATATCAAAAATTATCTAATATGTTTAAACTATTTTCAGATGAAACTAGATTAAAAATAATTTGTAGCTTATTAAAAGAAGAATTATGTGTTTGTGATTTATGCGAATTGTTGGGCTTAAATCAATCACAAGTTTCTCATCAATTACAGCTTTTAAGAAATAGTAAATTAGTAAAATTTAGAAGAGAAGGAAAGCAAATCTTTTACAGCTTAGATGATGAGCACGTAGAACTTATTATACAAATGGCATTAGATCATATTTTAGAGGAGGAAGAAAAAAATGGCATGTTGTAATCATAACCATGGAAAATGTGAAGTGAAAGAAAGAAACAAAAGCAAAATTATTTTGTATATACTTTCATTAGTTCTATTCGGAATTGGATTTATTCCTGCTTTAGCAGAATATAAAATTTGGATATATTTAGTAGCAGTATTGCTTGCAGGCTATGATTTATTAATAGAAGGAATAAAAAACTTATTTAAGTTTAATTTTGAAGAGAGTACATTAATGACAATAGCTATAATTGGAGCATTCATAAAAGGTGATTATCCAGAAAGCTGTTTAGTAGTATTATTATTCAAATTAGGTGAATTTTTAGAAGAATTTGCAGAAGAAAAATCTAATAAAAATATAGAAGATATTACTAAAATTAAAGCTAATAATGCTAATTTAGTTGAAGGTGACAATGTAAATGTTGTTAAAGTGGAAAATGTAAAAATAGGAGACATATTACTTGTAAAACCTGGCGAAAAGATTCCTGTCGACGGAATAGTGACAGCTGGTACATCTCAAATAGATACATCACCAATTACAGGTGAGAGTAAACCTGTTAGAGTAGAAGAAAATAATGAGGTTGTTTCTGGAAGTATAAACTTAAATAGTGCAATTTATATTAAAGCAGAAAAAGAATATAAAGATTCTATGGCTTCACAAATAATTGATTTAGTATATGAAGCAACAAATAATAAAGGAAAGACAGAAAAGTTTATTACTAAATTCTCTAAAGTATATACACCTATTGTAATAGTAATTGCAATTTTATTAGTAATAGTTCCATTAATATTAGGTGCAGATATGGACAAATGGATAGATATAGCTTTATTCTTCTTAGTAGCATCTTGTCCATGTAGTTTAGTAATTTCTATACCATTATCATTCTTCTCTTGTATAGGTGCAATTTCTAAAAAAGGAATGATTATAAAAGGAACAAAACATATAGAGAATTTATCAAAAACAGATATAATTGCATTTGATAAAACAGGTACATTAACTACAGGAAAAATGGTTATAGATAAATTAGAAGCAACAAAAATTCCAGAAAATGAAATGTTAGAATATATTTATAGTATAGAAAGTTTATCTAATCATCCTATTGCAACAGCAGTTGCAAATTATAAAAAAGATATAGAGAAATTAGAAGTAAAAGATTATATAGAATATTCTGGCCATGGCTTATATGGAGTTATAAACGGAAAAGAAATTTTATTCGGAAATAAAAAACTAATGGAAAAATACGATGTAGATACAGCAGAATATGTTGATAATACTATTACACTTGCAGTGGATAAACAAATTGTAGGATATATAACATTAAAAGAAGAATTAAGAGAAAATGTGGAAAATATATTAGATAATTTAAAAGAGGCAGGAGTAAAAGATGTTGCAATATTAACGGGTGACAACAAAAAAGCTGCTAAAAATATTGCAGACAAATTAAAAATATCACAAGTATATGCAGAATTATTACCACAAGAAAAATTAAATAAAGTAAAAGAATTACAAGCAGATAAGAATAAAGTAACATTTTTAGGTGATGGAATAAATGATAGTCCAGTAATTGCAACAGCAGATTTTGGAATGAGTATGGGAACAGGCTCAGAAATTGCAAACAATACAGCAGATGGAATTTTAATATCTAATGATATTGCAAGCTTGCCAACAATAATAAGAATTGCTAAAAAAACAATGAGGATAGTAAAATTTAATATAACATTTTCATTACTTGCAAAACTTGTTGTATTAATTGTAGGCTTATTTGGAACAGCACCAATATGGCTTGCAGTACTAGCTGATACAGGTGTTACATTACTTACAGTATTAAATGCATTAAGAATATTAAGAACTTTAGGGACGGGGGTTAAGACTCATAAGTAAACATAATCAGAGTAAGTTTTTTTAAAAAATCGATTAAAAACTGGAATCAAAATTAAAACATTGATTCCAGTTTTTGTTGAAAAAAATGGATTTTGCTGATATAATAGCGATTAAATGTAAGAGAGAGGAAGAAAAATGAAGGTAGCGTTTTATACATTAGGTTGTAAAGTAAATCAATATGAAACAAATGGAATGATTCAAGCCTTTTTAGAAAAGGAATATGAATTAGTTGATTTTTCAGAAAAAGCAGATATTTATATAATAAATACTTGTACTGTAACTAGTATTTCTGATAAAAAGTCAAGACAAATGATAAGAAGGACAAAGCAATTAAATCCAGATGCAATTGTGGTAGCAGTAGGCTGTTATGCACAAGTTGCAAAAGATAAATTAGAAGAAATAAAAGATATCGATTTAATATTAGGAATAAGTGAGAAAACAGAAATAGTTAAGTATGTAGAAGAGGCATTAGCTAATAAACAGCCACAAGAACATATATCAGATGTAATGCATCAAAAAGAATTTGTTGATTTTGGAAGTGTAAATTATACAGACAAAAATAGAGTAGCAATAAAAGTGCAAGATGGATGTAATCAATTCTGTACATATTGCATAATTCCATATGCGAGGGGACGTATACGTAGTAGAAAAATAGAAAATGTAAAAGAAGAGGTTGTAGAATTAGCTAAAAAAGGAATTAAGGAAATTGTAGTTACGGGAATTCATGTTGCATCATATGGAAAAGATTTAAAAGAAGATATTGGATTAATAGATTTATTAGAAGAAATAAATAAGATAGATGGAATAGAAAGAATTCGTTTAAGCTCATTAGAACCAACATTAATTACAGAAGACTTTGTTAATAGATTAAGCAAATTAAATAAGATTTGTGACCATTTTCATTTGTCATTACAAAGTGGCTGTGATGGGACTTTAAAAAGAATGAATAGACATTATACGACTTCGGAATTTAAAAAAGCAACTGAATTATTGAGAAAAGCATATCCAAATGTTGCTTTAACTACAGATATAATTGTTGGATTCCCTGGGGAAACTGACGAAGAATTTAATACTACTTATGAGTTCTTAAAAAATATTGATTTTTATAAAATGCATGTATTTAAATATTCACCAAGGCATGGAACAAAAGCTGAAAAAATGCCTAATCAAGTGGATGGAAATATAAAAGAAGAGAGAAGTAGAAAATTAATAGAATTATCTGCTAAAAATGAAAAAGAGCAAAATAAAAAATATATAAATACTTATTTAAAAGTGCTAATAGAAGAACTTGAAGATGGTTATTATAAAGGACATACTACAAACTATATAATGGTAAAAATTAAAGAAAATGCAGAAAATCTGCAAAATAAGATAGTTACAGCTAAAATTATAGGCGAAGAAGGCATAGATTTAATTGGAAAATTGGAAGAAGTCTATTGATAAAAAAGAAGAATTATAGTAAACTAAAAAAGAAGTTATACAAAGGAGAAAGCAATGGAAGAAAAAGATCCAAATAAATTTTATTTAGTTGTTAAAGTAAGTAGATGGACTAAAATTAGAAATTTCTTTATTTTAAAATTTAAAAGAAATAGGAGATATGTTAATGAATAAGACAAAAAGAAAAATATTTGAGACAGCTATGCAATTATTTGCAGATAAAGGGTATGAAGCTACAAGTATAGAGGAAATTACTGCTACAGTAGGTGTAGCAAAAGGTACTTTGTATTATCATTTTTCTAGTAAAGAAGAAATATTTAACTTTTTAGTAGAAGAGGGTATGAAACTCTTAAAAAATAGTATCCAAATAAAAACAGATAAAGTATCAAGCTATATAGATAAAATAAGAGCTATTATTTTAATTCAAATTAAAGTAATAGTAAAGTATGAGAGTTTAATTACAATAATTCTTAGCCAAATGTGGGGAAAAGAAGAAAGAAATAAAAGAAGTAGACAATACGTATTTGAATATTTAAATATAGTAGAAAAAATTGTTAGGGAAGGAATAGAAAAAGGAGAAATTATAGATAGAAATCCAGAAGTTATTGCTTCCGAAATATTTAGTCTTACAAGTTCGTGCTTAATATATAAACTAAAAACAGAAAAGAATTTAGATATTCAATCAATGTATAAGGAAATAGAAAATATAGCTATATCAGGTATAATGAAGTGATATTACAAAAATATTACAAATGTATTACAAAAATGAAATAAATAATTAAAGGTAATATTATTGTAGAATTATGAAGAAAGATGTATAATAAATTTAGTTTTTGGAATTTACGTATGATGAAGGAGGGAATTTACATGTCTAGATCTGGCATAGTAAATGTTAGAATGGTAATAACTGAGGAGAAGATATTATCAAATATAGAAAAAGTACATAAAATGATTAATCCTAAGAGTAAGAAACAAATCATCCAATTAGATGATGATACTTATTTTAAGGATTTAGTAGAAGCTATAAAAACATATTTGGTAGAGTATCCAAAGAAACAAAATTTCCCTGCAAGTGTTTATAATGCTGCTTTTGATTTAGTTGAATTTGCTACAAGCCAATTTGAAGACAACACTAAACAAATAGAAAATTTAATTAGACAAAGAGAATTAAATATAAGTTTAGGAGGAAAATTAAAAGAACTTCTAAAGAAAGTTGAAACAAAAGAAAAAAATTGGAAAGAAGCAGTTAAAGAAGCTCAAGATGATTTTGACGATGATATAATAAATACTTTATTAATTATAGGTAGAAGCAGAAGCAAAGAAACAGATCATTATAAAGATGCTTTAAAACTTTTAAAAGCAAGAATATCTAATTTGGAATCAAACTTACATATCGAAATAGATATGGAAAGAATAGAAGATAGATCAAAAGCATTAAGTTATATTGGACTTGAAATAGCAGATGCATTAAAAGAAATACCAGCACCAGTAGAAGATATGGTAGAAGAAGTAGTAGAACCTGTTATGGAACCAGTTCAAAAAGTTAAAAAGGTAAAAGCTAAGAAAGAAAAGAAAGCTAATGTTGCTGCAATTGCTGAACCTTCAAATGTAGAAAAAGTAAAACAACAACCAAAAGTAGAAACAATCCAAAAAGTAGAAAAACCACAACAAGAACAATATGTAGCAGAAACATTCGAAGCTAAACCAAGTTTATGGCAAAGATTTAAAAACAGTAAATTTGTAAGAACAATTAAATATATTATGAGTATAAGAGTAGTTCTTGAAGTTCCAGCACTTCCAGAAGGAAAAACAGAAAATTAAATTGTAGTAAAATCTACAACAGTATATACCAAGAAATACTATATTACCTAGAAATGGGTAATATAGTATTTTTAAATGAATATAGAAAAATTTCTAAAAAAATAGTAAAAAAGTATTGACATATTATATTAAAAATAGTATACTAAATCTCGTCGACAGGCTCCCTTAGCTCAGTTGGTCAGAGCAACCGGCTCATAACCGGTGGGTCCAAGGTTCAAATCCTTGAGGGAGCACCATTTTTAAATTTAATAATATGGGTAGGTGGCCGAGTGGCTAAAGGCGGCAGACTGTGGTCTTTGGTTTATCAAAAACCTAAACTTGCAGCTCATATAAGTGATTATATGATGAACACCGGGCTAATTCGGGGAACTCTTAACAGTAAGGCTGATGACAATCCCGAGCTAGGAAAGAAATTTCCGAGTGTAGAGACTTTATACCTGGTATCTTAATTTTAAGATAAAGAGAAAGTCCAGACTACAAACATATATATGGTAGTGAAAACTATAGTAGTAAGAAATCTGTTCTCATTTGAGTACGATGGTTCGAATCCATCCCTGCCCACCAATAAAGTACAAGCTAAACTTGTATTTTATTTTTAAAGTTACAAACAAACAAAAGTTCGAAGAAGCACTATATAATTTTATTCTAATAAGGAAAAGGAAAAAAATATAAAACTTTAATAAATACTAATATAGATTATTTATTTATACTAAATGCAGATTTAAAAATGTATGTAATTTCAAAAAATGAAATTAAAAATAAAAGTACAATAAATTTAGGGAGAAAGATGAATAAATTTATTGTAGAGTTCTAAAGTATAAACTGAAGGGGCAAAGATATATTTTATCTAGCCTCTTCATTTCTTCGTTAATTTAAGGTATAATAATTAATAAACTTAAAGAGAAAGGTAGTAAAATGTTAGAAGAATTAAAAGAATGTAAACTATGTCCACATATGTGCAAAATAAATAGATTAGAAGGAAGAGTTGGAAGATGCAAAGCCACAGATAAATTAAAAATATCATTAGTATCATTACATCAGTTTGAAGAACCATGTATAAGTGGTACAAATGGGTCTGGAACAATATTCTTTTCAAACTGTAATTTTAATTGTGTATTTTGCCAAAACTATAAAATAAGTCAAGAAGGAATGGGACAAGAAGTAGATATAGATTTTTTAGCGAAAAGTATGATAGAGCAACAAGAAAAGGGAGCTCATAATATAAATTTAGTAACACCAGTAATGTATGTTTATCATATTATAGAAGCAATTAAAATAGCAAAATCAAATGGGTTAAAAATACCAATAATATATAATTCAAATGGGTATGAAAACATAGAGACATTGAAATTGCTAGAAGGATATATAGATGTATACTTACCAGATTTTAAATATGCTAATAATGAATTAGGTAGAAAATATTCCAATATAAATAATTATTTTGAAGTAACATCAAAAGCAATAACAGAAATGTATAAGCAAGTTGGACCTCCACAATTAGATGAAAATGGAATAATAAAAAGAGGTTTAATAATAAGGCATTTAATTCTGCCAAATGAGATAGAAAACAGCAAAAATGTATTAAAATGGATTATAGATAACATAGGAAAAGAAGTTTATATAAGCATTATGGCACAATACTTTCCAACATATAAAGCAAAGCAGATAAAAGAGCTTAATAGAAAAATAAATAATGAAGAATATAAACAAATAGAAGATTACATATATGAAATTGGGATCGAGAATGGATATATGCAAGATTTAGGTGAACACGAAGAAGAATATGTGCCAGATTTTAAGAATAGTTTGACTTAAACAGTAATATAATATAAAATATTATGCAGAAAAAACGAAAGGAAGAATGCTATGAAAATAACATATAAAGATAAAACTATAGAGATACAAGAGCCACAAAAAGTAATTGATGTGTTTAAAGAAGAATGTAATGAGCATGTAATTGCATGTATTTGCAATAATCAAATACAATCATTAAATCATATATTAAAAGAAGATACTAACATAAAATTTATTGATATATCAGACAAAGATGGGCTTAGAATTTATATAAGAGGATTAAGTTATATAATGGCAAAAGCATTTTCAGAAGTATATCCAAAAGCTTTATTAACTGTAGATTATCAATTATCAAATTCTATGTTTTTTGAAATTGATAATATGAAAGTTACAGATGAAATGCTAGAGGCAGTAAGTAACAGAATGCATCAAATAGTTCAAGATGACTTACCAATTGCAAAAGTTATAATGACTAAAGAAGAAGCAGATGAGTTTTACGAAAAAAATAAGACTTTGAAAGGAATATTACAAAAAGATATAAAAGAAAGAGACCATGTTACTTTATATTATTGTGAAGATTATTATAATTATTTTTATGGTGTTATGCCAATATCTACAAAATATATGAAAATATTTAAATTAGAAAAATATAAACATGGTTTTATTATTAGATATCCAAATAGAAAGGATATAACAAAATTACAACCATTTGTAGACAATCCTAAACTATTATCTGCACTTCAAGATTATGAGAATATACATAGATTATTAGATATAAATACATTATACAAATTAAATACGAAAATTCAAAATGGAGAAGCAAAACATATTGTTTTATTAGATGAAGCATTGCACGAGAAAAAGATTTCACAAATAGCAGATAAGATTGCACAAAACAGAAATGCAAAGGTTATTTTAATTGCAGGTCCATCATCTTCTGGTAAAACTACTTTTGCACAAAGGCTAGGTCTACAACTAGAATTAAATGGATTAAGACCAGTTACAATATCAGTTGATAACTACTTTGTAGAAAGAGAAGATACCCCAAAAGATGAAAATGGAAATTATGATTTTGAAGATATAAATGCTATAGATATGAATTTATTTAATAATCAAATTTTAAGTTTATTAAATGGTGAAGAAGTAGAAACACCATCATTTAATTTCCATACTGGACATAAAGAGTATAGAGGAGATAAATTAAAATTAAACAAAAATGATGTACTTGTAATAGAGGGTATCCATTGTTTAAATGATAAGTTAACAGAGAGTATTCCAAAAGAAAATAAGTTTAAAATATATATTAGTGCATTAACTGTATTAAATATTGATTATTTCAACAGAATATCAACAACAGATTCAAGATTAATAAGAAGAATAGTAAGAGATTATCAATTCAGAGGATATTCTGCGCTTCATACTTTAAGAATGTGGCCATCAGTAAATAGAGGAGAACAAAAAAATATATTTCCTTATCAAGAGCAAGCAGATGTTATGTTTAACACTTCTTTAGTATATGAGATGTCAGTATTAAAAACGATGGCATTACCATTATTAAAGGAAATTGATAGTTCAGAGCCGGAATATTCAGAAGCTAAAAGATTATGCGAAATTTTACAATATTTTGAGGAAATACCAAAAGATTTAATACCAACAAATTCTTTATTAAGGGAATTTTTAGGAAATGGAGATTTTAAATACTAGGAGTTAATTATGTTAAAAGATAGCAAATTTACAGAAATAGACGAAGAATTTATTTGTGAACACTGTGGAAAATTAGTGCCTAAATTAGAATATTCTTGCAGAAATCATTGTCCATATTGTTTGCATTCTAAACATGTAGATATAAATCCAGGAGACAGAGCAGAAACATGTCATGGAATTTTAAAACCAATTGGGATAGAATTAAATTCTAAAAAGGGTTATGTAATTGTATTTAAATGTGAAAAATGTGGAGCTATTAGGAAAAATAAAGCTGCAAAAGATGATGATATGGATTTAATTATTAAACTAAGTAGTAATCCAATATAAATTTTATTATGCCTATTTATGAAATAAAGTATAATAACAAATGTATAAAAAGTAAATTGCAACAAAGTCCAAATGGCTGTGTATACAACTGAGTGGTAGAAAAAGCAAAAAACAGGCAGACACTGTAAAAAGTGTCTGCCTGTTGGCATTCCATTATATGCTGAATATATTTTTAATAGGGAAAAAAGGAATGTCCCCAAATCCTGAGGGAATGTCCAAAAAATCCCTATATTTCTCTGTTTAAATTACCATTTGTATACATATTTCCCTCTAATCTATTTCCTTTTGAAACAGTAGTTATAACTTTATTAATTTCATCAATATTTTCATCTAAAATATTGATTCTGCATGATTTAACATTAAAATCTTTTGTTTCAATCGATGTAATTCTGCTATTAAAAACAGTTGTAATAGTTTGAATATTATCAGGAATAAATCTGAATTCAAAACCTAATCTATCAATCAAAGCATATTTTTTAGAAGTATCAAAACATTTTTTATCACAATTTGGATAGCATTTATTTGATTTGCCTAAAAAACAATAATTTGTGTTCATTACTGGAAGTTTTCCATATGCAAATACTTCTAAATTATTGCCATAAGAATCACAAAGTGATGAAATATTAGTTTTATTTAATTCTGGTGAAAATTCTATTAAATCAATGTCATAATCAAGTAACTCTTTTATAGTATTATCATTAAAAACATTTAAAGTATAATTTGCTATTAATTTTAATTTGTTGTCATATTGCTCTTTAATAAATTTTAGATATTCAACATTTCCTATATTAGAGAAAACAATGCCTTTAACATTAAAGTTTTCTAAAGTAGATCTTAAATAATTTGCTAATAAATTTTTATAATTACCACGAATAATAATTGGCATATATACATAGATATCAGCTTTTTTTGCAATTGTATTAATAATATCAAAATATTTATTATTATAAAAATATTTTAAAGGAATATATGCTTTACTAAAATTAGTAAGCTTAGCATAATCTAATGTTTCATCTAAAATGTTAAAGCAAACAGATATATCTTTTTGTGTAACTTGTGGTGCAATACTGTTAGTTGGAGAATATTTTATATTTAAATTTCTTTTAAATTTTTGCATAGCACATGTTTCTATATTAGCTAAAGCTTGTCTTCTAAGCTCATTTATAATGCTTATATTAGGTATAAATAAATTCGAATCTAACTGAACATTAATATCATTAAATTCAAATTGTGTATTAGAAGTCTTTTTTAATTGAGTAATAATTCTTTCTATATCTAATGGTTTATTAATTGCTTTGACCGGAGAGTTTTCAGACTTTTCAGTTACTGTAATATTATTATATATACTATCATTATCATTAATAGTAGAAACTTTTAATACAATTGGTTCTCCTTCTTTTAGTGTAATATTTGCATTTAAATAAGTCTTAATATTTTCGGTATTTGTAAAAGAAGAATTTGCAGTACTAAATAAATTTTTACTTGTTAATTTATATATTTTAGCACCAATAGATATTTTACCTTTCATCCTACCAATAGTAACTTTATCACCTTTATTTGCAGAAGATAAATTTAATCCATCTTTCATTAATTCAGAAACGGTATATTTTTTATGATCATTATCAAATGAAATAATATCTCCAATCGAAAGTTCGTCTTTTAGCGTAAAAGAAACATATCCTTTATGTGCAGAATAATTAGAAATATTACCTATATATATTCCAGCATTATTAGGTTTTTCTGGATAAACAAAGTCTGTATTTGGAGAATTTTTAAGATGACCAGATGAAAAACCTCCTCTATTAAAAACTTGAAGTAAATCATCTATATCTTTTTTTTCTATTTCATAATTTTCTTTATTCATGCATTTATCTATATATTTACGATAAATTCTTGTAACTGTTGCCACATATTCTGGTTTTTTCATTCGACCCTCTATTTTAAAACTAGTAACACCGGCATCAATTAATTTAGGTATAAATTCTAACCCACATAAATCTTTAGGACTCATTAAATATTTAAAAGAAGAATCTATATCTTTTACTTTATATGGTAACCTACATGGTTGAGCACATTTGCCTCTGTTACCAGAACGACCACCTATCATGCTAGACATTAAACATTGACCTGAATAAGATAGGCACAAAGCACCATGAATAAATACTTCTGTTTCTATATTTGTTTTATGGCAAATATCATATATTTCAGAAATAGGTAATTCTCTAGAAAGAACAGCTCTTTTAAAGCCAAATTTTTCTAAAGTTTGCACACATTCTAAATTATGAATAGTCATTTGAGTACTACCATGGACATCAAGACTAGGAAAATTTTTAATTAGATAACGTGCAAGTCCAAAATCTTGTACGATAATTGCATCTATCCCACAATTATAAGCATGTTCTGCAAGTTTTATAGCATTTTCAAATTCATTATCTGTAATTAGTGTATTTAATGTTAAATGTGTTTTTACATTTCTTAATTTTGCATAGTTAATTGCCATTTCTAAAGCTTCATTGTCGAAATTATTAGCAAAAGCACGAGCACTAAAAGAGCTTGCACCAAAATATACGCTGTCTGCACCATTTTGGACAGCAGCTTTTAGACATTCAAAATCTCCAGCAGGAGCAAGTAGTTCCAAAAAAATCACCTCTTTATTAGTTTTGTAAAATTATATCATATTTAGTTAAGTTTAAGATTGATATTACTTCTATATTGTAACATAAAAAATGAAATTCGCATAATATATTATATAAAAAGTGGTTTAGCCAAATGTGCAGACTGTACTGCAATTGCACGGGCTAGGAAACTTAACTTTTTTCTTACACAATAAAAAGCAAGTCTAAGCTTAATTAATGATTTTACTTAAATGAAGATGGGAGGGAAGAGAATGCAAGAAGATAGAGGATCAAACTGTGGATGTAATAATGGAGGATTATTTGGAAATATGCTTTGCGGATGTGGAGATAGCGAAATATTATTCTTTATTATCATATTCTTATTGCTATTTACAAGCTTCGGAAATTCAAGATGTTGCTAAATTTTCAAAATACTTAGTTAAAAAAAATTCCAATATAACATATCTATATACTTCCCCTATTTAAATGTTTAAATAGGGGAAAAATACTTGTAAAAAAAAGATAGTTAGTGTAAAATATGAAAATGAAAATAGATATACATTGGAGGAATTAAATTGAGATTTTTAGATATGAATAGTAAAGAAGATAGACAAAAATACACTGAATTTTTGGAACATCATGAAAGATGTAATTTTCAACAATCTTTAGAATGGTCAAAAGTTAAAAATTTTTGGAAAAATGAAGTTATTTTAGCTGAAGATGAGAATAATAATATAATAGGTTCATTAAGTGTATTACTTAGAAAAATACCAATCTTCGGATATTTAATGTATTCATCAAGAGGACCAGTTTGTGATATTCACGATGAAAAAGTTTTAAAACAATTAACAGATGGTGCAAAAGAATTAGCTAAGAAATATCATGCAATGGTATTAAAAATAGAGCCAGATATTAAAAGTGATGATAAAGAATTTAGAGATATAGTAACAAAGCTAGGTTATAAAATAAAAGATGACGCAAAAGATTTTAGAGACGAAATTCAACCTAGATATGTATTTAGATTAGATATAAAGGGAAAAACAGAAGACGAAATTTTTAAAGCGTTTCATTCAAAAACAAGATATAATGTAAGACTAGCAGGAAGAAAAGGCGTTACTGTAAAAGAAGGAAATAAAGCAGACTTAAAGGATTTCCATAGAATAATGATAGAAACAGGTAAAAGAGATGGGTTTATGATAAGACCATTAGAATACTTCGAGCAAATGTATGATGCATTAGCACCAGAACATATGAAAGTATTAATGGCATATTATGAAGGTAAACCAATTTCTGGAGTTATACCTATAATGTATGGTAATAAAACTTGGTATTTATATGGGGCAAGCAGTAACGAACACAGAAACCTAATGCCAAATTATTTATTACAATGGGAAATGATAAAACTTGCAATTTCTAGAGGTGACGATATATACGACTTAAGAGGAGTTTCAGGAGTTGTAGACGAGAATCATCCTCAATATGGTTTATATAGATTTAAACAAGGTTTTGGTGCAGAATTCACAGAATTTATTGGAGAACTTCACATGGATTACTCACCAGTAAGATATAAATTATATAAAATATCAGAAACAGTGTTTAAAAGAGTTAGAAGCCTTTTAATGAATAGACATAAAAAATAAACTTTAAGGACGGGACTTAAAATTTCATAAGAGGAGAAAAGATGGGCATTTTAGTTATAGAAAAGCAAGATTTAAAGCATAATATAAAACAAATAAAAGAATATGCAAAAAAAGATAATGAAAAATTAAAAATAATAGCAATTGTAAAATCCAACGGTTATGGGTTAGGTCTAGAAGAGTATGCCAATTTTTTAATAGATAACGGAATAGATTATTTAGCTGTTGCAAGCACAGATGAAGCTATAAAATTGCGTGAAGCTGGAATAAAAGAAGATATTTTAATGATGTCATCTACAGCAATAGAGCAAGAATTAGAGGATATGGTAACAAATAATATTACTATAACAATTGGAAGCACAGAAGCAAAAGATGCATTAATTAAAATTATAAAAAGAATAAATAAAAATCCTAAAGTTCATATAAAAATAGATACTGGCTTTGGAAGATATGGATATTTATATACTGATACAGAAAAAATAATTAAAGATATAAAAGAGTTACAAAAATTTGTAACAATTGAAGGAATTTTTTCTCATTTTTCTACATCTTTTTACAAAGAAAGCTGGACGAGCTTACAATATAATAGGTTTACAGAAATTATAAAAATATTAGAAGAAAACAAGATTAATATTCCAATAAGACATATATCAAATTCTTCTGCTTTTATAAGATTTCCACAGATGAATTTAAATGCTGTAAGAATAGGTTCAGCCTTTTTAGGAAGAGTTGCAGTTGCAAATAAATTGGGACTAAAAAAAATAGGATATCTAGAGAGTGAAATTTCAGAAATAAAAGCCTTACCAAAGGGTTGGAATATAGGGTATTCTAATACTTATAAAACTAGAAAAGAAACTAAGGTTGCTATTGTACCAACAGGGTATGCAGAAGGGTATCATATGAAGCTTTCAAGTGATATGTTATCATTTGGAAACAAAGTAAGAGATGTAATACAAGCAATAAAGAGATTATTTAAAGATACAAAATTATATGTAGAAATAAATAACAAAAGATATCCAATACTAGGAAGAATCGGAATGTATCATGTTACTGTAAATATAACAGGAGAAGATTTTAAAATAGGGGAAAAAGTTAAAATGAATGCAAATCCTTTATATGTAGATTCTTCAGTTAGGAGGTTATATAAATAATGGAAAAAACTAAAAAACAAGGCTTTTTTAAGAGTGTAAAAAATAGTATATTTAATTTTGATTCATATCAAGATTTTGCATTAGAAGATATGAAAAAAGGAATTTTATATTTCTTAAAACTATCAATACTATTTTCAATAATTATTGCAATAGTATTTTCTATCTTACAAGTTGTTATCACAATTCCAAATGTAAAGAATTTTATAGCAAATGATATTCCAGATTTTTCATATTCAAATGGAACATTAGATGTTAAAAGTGATGAGGCTGTTACAATAGATAATATTGCTGACCAAGTACTAGTTCTTGCAGATACCAAAGACTTAGACGAAACAAAAATAAATGAATATAAAGATAAAATAAATTTGTATGATATAGGAGTACTAATACTAAAAGATAAAGTATATTTAAAGAATAGTTATACAGGGACTGACTTACAAGAAATACCAATGAGTGATATTGGTAGTATATATGGAAAAAGCGAGTTTACAAAACAGGATATTGTAAATGATATTAATAGCATCAATATGATTTCATTATGTATTAGTTTAGCATTTACAGTATTTTTAGGATTTTTTATAACATATTTAATTATGAGTATATTGGATATAATTATTCTTGCATTGTTAAGTAATATTGTTGCAATTTTACTAAGAGTAAGAATGAAAGTTTCAGCATTAGTTAATATTTCTGTACATGCCATGACATTACCAATTATACTTTTATTAATATATGCTATAGTACTAATGACAACTGGATTTGAAATAAAATACTTTAATATTATGTATAGAGGAATTGCTTATATATATGTAATTACAGCTGTTTTCTTAATACGTCAAAATTTAATTAAACAACAGATGGAATTAACTACTATAGTACAAAAACAACAAGAATTAAAACAACAAATAGAGGAAAAAGAAAAGGAAAAAAAGGAACAAGAACCAAAAGAAAAGGATGAACAAAAAGATAATAAAGAAGATGAATCAAATGATAAAAAAGAAGAGAAAGATAATAATGTAGGAAAAGAAGCTAATGGCGAAGTATAGATAAGGAGGATATCATTTTGATGGAAAATTCAAATAAGAACAAAGATAAGAACAATGATTCAAAAAAGTTTTGTATTTCTTCTATAATATTATTAGTAATTATTATTGCTTTAGCTATAGTATCTTATTTGATTTATAGCAATAATGGTGAAGAAGAAAATGAATTGGTATTACCATATACAGAATTAATTCAAAATATAAATAATAATACAGTAGAAAAAATAGAATTAACAACTGGAAGTACTACAGTAAAAGTAAAGTTAAAAGATGAGGAAAAAGAAAAAACTACAATAGTACCAAGTTTACAAGCTTTTACAGAATATATTCAAACAAAAGTAGAGCAAGGAAATGAAATGGAAGTAGTACAGAAAAAGCCAAATATATTACTTACAATAGGGGATACTATTTTTACTATTCTACCAACATTATTAATGATTGCTTTAATTATAATGTTATTTAAAATGCAAGGTTTAGGCGATAAAGGTAAAGTATATGATAGCGAAGAAAAAGATACAAATGTAAGATTTGCAGATGTAGCTGGACTAGATGAAGAAAAAGCAGAAATGGTTGAAATAGTTAATTTCTTAAAGAAGCCAGAAGAATTTTATAAAATGGGAGCTAAAGTTCCAAGAGGAGTTTTACTTTGTGGTAAACCGGGTACTGGTAAAACATTAATTGCAAAAGCTATTGCAGGAGAAGCAAATGTACCATTTATATCTATGAGTGGTTCAGAATTCATAGAAATGTTTGCAGGACTTGGTGCTTCGAGAGTTAGAAAATTATTTGAAAAAGCAAGAAGAATGGCACCATGTATTGTTTTTATTGATGAAATAGATGCAATTGGAGCTAGAAGAACAAATGCAAGTGGTGCAGAATCAGAAAATAACCAAACATTAAATCAATTACTTGTAGAAATGGATGGTTTTGATTCAGATGAAACAATTATTGTATTAGCAGCTACTAATAGACCAGAGATGTTAGATAAAGCATTATTAAGACCTGGTAGATTTGACAGACAAATAATAATAAATTCACCTGACCAAAAAGGTAGAGAAGAAATTCTTAAAATTCATAGTAAAGATAAAAAGATTGATGATAATATCAATTTTAAAGATATTGCAGAAGATACAGCTGGTTTTACTGGAGCAGAGCTTGCTAATATTTTAAATGAAGCAGCAATTATTGCGACAATAAATAAACATGATTTTATAACTAAAGAAGATATAGATGAGGCAATTAAGAAAGTTACAGTAGGTCTTGAAAAACATAGTAGAGTTATATCAGAAAAAGATAAAAAATTAACAGCATATCATGAAGCTGGACATGCAGTAGTTAGTAGATATTTAGAAACACAAAATGATATAAAAGAAGTTTCTATTATACCAAGAGGTGTTGCTGGTGGATATACAATGTATAAGAGTAACGAAGATAAATACTATATTTCAAAAACTGAAATGGAAGAAAAATTAGTTGCACTATTAGGCGGTAGAGCTGCAGAAAAACTAGTTTTAGATGATATATCAACAGGAGCAAGTAATGATTTAGAAGTTGCTACAAATATCGCGAGAGATATGATTACTGTTTATGGAATGAGTGATACAATTGGACCAATATCTTTAAAAGACTCAGAAAATCAAAATCAAATGATTTTATATGGTGAAAAGATGCAAGATGCAATTGGTGCAGAAATAAAAATATTAATAGATACAGCATATAGAAATGCTCAAAAACTATTAATAGAGCACAGGGATAAATTAGATGCAGTTGCAAATGTATTACTAGAAAAAGAAAAAATAACAGAAAAAGAATTTTATAAAATATTTAACGATTAAATTATAGGAATTTAGAGACGTTCCTTAAAATCTATATTTATAAAAGTAAGAGCCTTAGGTTTTAAACTAAGGCTCTTTATTATATAAAATTAATATGATCTAATTTAAATTCCTTTCTATTTAGGTAATTCAAAATACCTGCATCCGAACTAAAATTAAACTTTATATAATAACTACATAATAATTGTGTTTTTTGATTAAATTGTTTATTTATTTGATTATTACCATATTTTCCATCACCTATTATAGGATAACCAATATATGCTAAATGTGCTCTTATTTGATGAGTTCTGCCTGTTTCCAAATTAATATCTAAAATAGAAGTATTTTCTTTTGGGTCAGAACTTAATACTTTATAGGATGTAATAATCTTCCTATATCCTGTCTTTGGTTTATCAGAAATATAAACCATTGATTTTTTATTATCTTTAAATAAATAATTAACTAAAGTATTTTTCTTTTTTATAGGAATTCCAATAACTTTTGCAATATAATGTTTTTCTATTTCATGATTTTTAAACTTTTCCATTAAAATGTTATTAACCTCATCATTTTTAGAAAAAATAATTAAGCCCGATGTATTCCTATCTAACCTATGGCATGGCATAAATTTGGAACTATAATTTTCATTAACATATGTAGTTAAGGAATCGATACCTGTAACTTCTAGATCTTTAGGTTTATTAAAAATGATTATATTATCATCTTCGTATATTACAGGAATATCATATTTTTTATAAAGTAAATCATCTACAATATATATCCTAACCATATCATTTTCATATACAATACAATCTTTAGATATACGTTTTTCATTTATTAAAATATCTTTTTTCTTTAAAGCTTTAACAAATGTCCCATATTTTAATGCAGGAAATGTATCTAGTAATAATTTACTTAATTTTTTATTATCATATTTTTTATCTACAACTAAATCTCTCATAATAATATAATTATAAGCTCTTTTTAGTATAATTTCAATAGAAAAATGCTGGATTAGCAACGCTAATTCCAGCATTTTTCTATTGTTCCGATGAAATCATAACTGACGACAAATGTTTAAGTATTTATCTTCGTTTCGTTTTTTCTTACCAGTATGTCTTCTTTTTAATTCAGCAGATTGGTAGCATCTGCATCCTGGTGACTCTACCACTTGTAGATACCAGACTTTTTTAAAAAGCCTTGTCCGAACAATTATTCCTCCAAGAGAAAGGTTCATTTTTCTTGAGTAATTCGGAATGGCAATAATATAGCCATAAGGAGCCTCTTCATTAGGTCCTTCCTCGAAGTGGCACCATTTGTCTTCTTTTGTTACAGGTCTTACTCTGAAATCATCCCGAGTATAAACCTTTTCTGGTTTTGATGCCCTAGACGAATTCAAGTGTGAATTTTTTGTTTTTCGTTTCATAGCACATACCTCCTATAGATTGATAATTATTAACTTATCATATATAATGTATAAAGTAAATAGAAATTGCAAATAATCGATTGACCAAATTAGACAAAATAAAATGTTTAAGGAGAAAGATTATGAAAGAAGAATTAAAAGATGTAAAAAGAATTGCTATAGTGGGAGGACCAGGAACAGGAAAAACAACACTTGCACAAAAATTATCGGAAATATTAAAATTGCCTGCACTTCATCTGGATAGCGTGAATTTTAAACGAAATTGGGAAAAAATAGACGATAAAACAAGAGATAGCATAATTTTAGAAAAGGCAAAAGAGGAATATTGGATAATTGATGGAAATTATGTAGGAACATTGCCAAAAAGATTAGAAAGAGCAGATTTAGTAATATTGTTAGATTATTCTACAGCAAGTATTATAAAAGGAGTACTAGAAAGGACAATACGTAATTTAAATAAAGAGAAAAAAGAACTTCCTGGGTGTAAAGAAAGAATTAGTTGGCATTTCTTAAAATACATGATTACATTTAGGAAAAAGAAAAGAAAGCAGATTAAAGAAAATATAAACAAAATACCTAAAGAAAAAGTTATAATATTTCGTAAAAGAAAAGAAGTAAATAAATGGCTAGCAAATATCCAAAATAAAGCTAATTAAGGGGTTGACAAAATTTGAAATGATATGGTAAAATAATTACCTGTAAGCCGCCTGGGTCGGGCAACTAAATGTTAGCTATGCTAACTGCCTTGTATTTATGCTTAGCGAGTATACAAAAATAGGGAGGTGCATTTTATAATGTACGCAATAATCGAAAGTTGTGGAAAACAATACAAAGTAGCAGAAGGAGATGTAGTATTCTTCGAAAAATTAGACGTAGAAGAAGGAAAAAAAGTTACATTCGATAAAGTAATCTTAGTATCTAACGATGGAAAAATCGAAGTAGGAACTCCTAATGTTAAAGGTGTAAAAGTAGAAGGAAAAGTAGTTTCTCATGGTAAAGGAAAGAAAATCCGTGTATACAAATACAAAGCTAAAAAGAACTACAGAAGAACACAAGGACATAGACAACCATACACAAAGGTTGAAATTACATCAATAAAAATAGCTGCTGCAAAAGCTAAAGCAGAAGCTTAAGATATAAAGAGAGATATTATCCACGAAAGGAGTGAAATTTAATGGCACATAAAAAGGGTCAAGGTAGTGTTAAGAACGGAAGAGACAGTGAGTCAAAACGTTTAGGTGTCAAAAGAGCAGATGGACAATTCGTTTTAGCTGGAAATATCCTTATTAGACAAAGAGGAACAAAATATCATCCAGGTAAAAATGTAGGAATTGGTAGTGATGATACATTATATGCATTAGTAAATGGAACTGTAAAATTTGAAAAATTCGGAAAAGATAAGAAACAAGTAAGTGTTTACGAAGAAACAGAAACTAATGCTTAAGGTTATTAAAAAGGCAGGTTAGGAACCTGTCTTTTTTGTATTTATAATCAATATTACGTGCAATAAATGTAATTATAATAGTGAATTTTAAATTTCAGTTATAATTTAATTGTAAAAAACTAGAAAATATAGTATAATGTAGCAGAATTCACAATGATTGGAGATGGGCAATATGCAAAATAAAAAGAGAAGTTTAACAGGAGATAGACCAACAGGAAAATTACATATAGGGCATTACTTTGGTTCTTTACAAAATAGAGTAAAAATGCAAGAAGATGATAGTATAGAAAGATTTGTTATGATTGCAGACGTACAAGCTTTAACAGATAATTTTAATAATCCACAAAAAGTAAGAGATAATGTTTATCAAGTTCTATTAGACTATCTGTCAGTAGGTATTGATCCAGAAAAAACAACAATCTTTTTACAATCAATGATACCAGAGCTTGCAGAATTAACAGTTTATTATTCAAATTTAGTAACAATTGCAAGATTGGAAAGAAATCCAACAGTAAAAACTGAAATTGCCCAAAAGAAAGATGTTTTTGGAGAAAGTGTAACATATGGATTTTTGGGATATCCTGTAAGTCAAGCAGCAGATATAACAGCATTTGAAGGAGAACTAGTTCCAGTTGGAGAAGACCAATTACCTTTAATAGAGCAATGTAGAGAAATCGTAAGGAAATTTAATAGTATATATGGCGAGACATTAAAAGAACCAAAAGCAGTATTAAGTTCTAATAAAAGAATTAAGGGTCTAGATGGCAACGAAAAAATGGGAAAATCACTAGGAAATGCAATATATCTTTCAGACTCAGAGGAAGAAATAACTAAAAAAGTTATGGGAGCAGTAACAGACCCAAGTAGAATAAAAAAGGATGATTTAGGAAATCCCGATGTATGTATGGTTGCATATTACCATGAATTATTTACTAATCCAGAAGATGTTAAAGTTGTATGCCAAGAATGCAGGGAAGGAAAAAGAGGTTGTGTTGCTTGTAAGAAACAATTAGCAACCAATATTATAGAGAAATTAAGACCAATAAGAGAAAAAAGAAAATATTATGAAGAGAGACCAGAGTTACTAGACGAGATATTAGTAAATGGAACTAAAAAAGCACAAGAGATAGCAAGAGAAACAATGAGAAAAGTAAAAGCAAATATGAAGCTTAATTATTTTGATAAATAAAGGAGAGAAAGAATGTATACAGATTATACAAAAATATTTGTTAAATCCGGTAATGGTGGCAATGGTGCTATATCATTCAGAAGAGAAAAATATGTAGCAGCAGGTGGACCAGATGGCGGAGATGGTGGAAAAGGTGGAGATGTATATTTTATTACAGATAAAGATTCAAACACCTTAATAAATTTTAGATATAATAAAAAATTTAAAGCAGAAAATGGTCAAAATGGTAGTGGAGCACGCTGCAATGGTAAACAAGGCCAAGATTTATATATAAAAGTTCCAATAGGTACAGTTGTTAAAGATGCCGAAACAGGAGAAATTGTAGCTGATCTATCAGAAGAAGATTCTAAAGAATTAGTGTTGCCAGGAGGAAGAGGAGGAAAAGGAAATTCTCATTTTGCAACAGCAACAAGGCAAGCTCCTAGGTTTGCACAAACTGGTGAAAAGGGCATAGAAAAAGAACTAATATTAGAATTAAAATCATTAGCAGATGTTGGATTAGTAGGTTTTCCAAACGCAGGTAAGTCAACATTTTTATCTGTTGTTACAGATGCTAAACCTAAAATTGCAGATTATCCATTTACAACTTTAAATCCAAATTTAGGAGTTGTAAAAACAGAAAATGGTGACAGTTTTGTAATAGCAGATATTCCTGGATTAATAGAAGGTGCAAGCGAAGGTATTGGGCTTGGAATTCAATTTTTAAGACATATAGAAAGAACAAGATTAATATTACACTTAATAGATGTTTCAGGTTTTCAAGGTAGAGATCCAGTAAAAGATTTTTACGATATTAATAATGAACTTAAAAATTATAGTGAAAAATTAACAAAAAAGAAACAGATTATTGTCGCTACAAAATTAGATGTTGCACAAGATGAATCTTTATATAATGAATTAGAAAAAGTTGCTAAGAAAGAAAATTTAGAAATATTTAAGATATCATCTATTACAAAACAAGGTGTAAAGGAATTATTAACAAGAGTAGAAGAACTTTTAAAAGAAATTCCAAAAGAAAATCTAATAGAAACAAATCAAAGAAAAGTATATAAATTAGAAGAAGACAAGAACGAATTCCAAATAGTAAAAGAAGAAGATATGTATGTAGTTATAGGTCCAGCAGTTGAAAAATTAATGTCTAGGGTTAACTTAGAAGATACAGAATCAATGTATTATTTCCAAAGAAAACTTGATGAACTAGGTGTTAATGAGGCATTAAAAAAAGCCGGAGTAAAAGATGGTGATACAGTAAAAGTTGTAGATTGGGAATTGGAATGGTATGACTAAATAAAATAGTGCCTAAGTAGTACTAATATGTGAGAGTATCAAGAAATGCTGTTAATAAACTAAAATAATTAGGCACAGATTTTATCTGTGCCTAATTTGGTATAAGAGGGGAATTAAAAGTGATAGGGGAAAATATAAAAAAATTAAATGAAGAGTATTATATTTTTATTCAAAAAGGAGTATTAAAGAATTTTATTGATTCTAAGAAAAATGAGTTTTATCAAATTATTACAATAAAAGATAAGAAAAATAAAATAAAATTAAAAGAACTACCGGTGTTATTTAGCATACAAATAGAAAAAGGGACAAATTTAAAAAATATAATAAAAAACATTCAAAAGATATTAAAAAAATGCTATAGAAAGAAGCTTGATATAGGAATTAAATTTAAAGAAAAGAAAATAATAGGTGAGCTTATAGATGATAGTACTCAAGAAAGCAAAACAGATATAATAAAATGTTTAAAAGCAGTTTTTATTAAAGAAAAAAGGGAAAAAATAGAATATATTTATGACCAAGTATGTGAAAATTTAGATGAAGAATTTGCTAAAAAAAATTATTGCGATTTTAAAGATGATGTATGTATAGGAAAAAGAAATTGTAGTGAAAGAGTAACAATGGGCTGTTGCCATAAATTTAAGCATCCAATAACCATGAATGGAGAATTAATGGAATGTCCATATTTAGTAAATAAGCATTGTTCTACCCAATGTATTACTTGTAAGCTATTTACTTGTGATGCAATTAAAGTAAAATTTAAACTAAAGGATATCCCACTTATAGAATGTTTTTTTAATCCAATTCAAAAATTAATTGTAAAAACTAATTTTTTTACTAAGAGGGAAAAGATTATTGATAGATTAGTATTATTTTGTATGTAAATTAAATATTTAGATTATTAGGGGGCAAATTATTTTGCTCTTTTTTATTGACAGACAAGAACAAATGTTTTATAATAGCGATGGTGAAATAAATGGAAAGAGAAATATTACATGTTGATGTAAATAATGCTTTTTTATCATGGCTGGCGGTATATAAATTAGAATGTGGCGAAAAGCTGGACATAAGAACGATTCCATCAATAATCGGTGGGGATGAAAAACAACGACATGGAATTGTTCTAGCCAAGAGCAATTTGGCAAAACAATTTGGGATAAAAACAGGAGAACCACTATATAGTGCCAGGAAAAAATGTCCTACAATAAAAATTTACGAAAGTAATTTTAAAGTTTATAGAAAATATTCAGATATGTTGTATAAATTATTGCTAGAATATTCATATAAAGTAGAAAGATTTTCTATAGATGAATGTTTTGTAGACATGACGGAATTCTTAAATGGCAGAAAATTAATAGATGTTGCATACGAAATTAGTAAAAGGGTAAAAGAAGAATTAAAATTTACAGTTAATATTGGTGTTGCACATAATAAATTATTAGCTAAAATGGCTTCAGATTTTCAAAAACCAGATAGAGTACATACATTATACGAAAAAGAAATTCCAAGAAAAATGTGGACATTACCAATATCTGAATTGTTTATGGTAGGAAGAAGAACGCTTCCTAAATTATATAATATGAATGTAAAAACAATAGAAGATTTGGCTAAGGTAGATAAAAATTTACTAATAAAAAAATTTGGTAAATTTGGTAAAACTATGTGGGAATATGCCAACGGAATAGATGAGTCCGAAGTTGTATATACATATCAAAAACCAAAGTGTGTAGGAAATTCCACTACAGTATCACAAGATATAAATGATATAGAAAAAATAGAAGAAGTTTTATTAGCACTTACAGAGCATACAACATATAGGTTAAGAAAAATAAAGATGCTTTGTAATGTTGTAAGTGTACAGCTTAGAACAAGTGAATTTAAAAATTATTCACATCAAAGAAAACTTGACTTTTCAACGAATTCAACTAAAGAAATATTTAATGCTGCAAAACAATTGGTAAGGCAATTATACAAAGGTGAGCCTATTAGATTGATTGGAATTCGAGTAGATAATTTATGTGAAGAAGATGAAAAGCAAATTTCAATATTTGAAAATAATTACACTAAAAAACAAGAAAAATTAGATAAAGTAGTGGATTTAATTAAAGATAAATATGGGTACGAAACTATAACTAGAGCTGGTGATATGAAACATACTAAAAATATAAATAGAAAAGATTAGATATTGCAAAAACAAAATATATAGTATAAAATCTTTTAAAAAACGGAGGCAAAAAATGACAGAAATAATAGATGGAAAAGGTTTAGCAAAAAAGATTAGAGAAAATCTAAAAAAAGATGTAGATGAGTTAAAAAAGGAAGGTATTAAACCAAAATTTGCAGTCATTTTAGTTGGAGATGACCCAGCATCAAAAATATATGTAAGAAATAAAAATAAAGCTTGTAATGAAATTGGTATAGAATATGAAGAACATTTACTACCAGAAAATACAACAATGGAAGAATTATTAGCTTTAATAGATGAATTAAATAATGATAAAAGTATTAATGGTGTATTATTACAAAGTCCATTACCTAAACATTTGGACATAAACGAAGCGTTTAAAAAAATAGATTATAGAAAAGATGTGGATGGATTTAATCCAATAAATGTAGGAAAATTAGCTTTAGGGCAAGATTGTTTTGTTTCTTGTACGCCTTATGGTATTGTAAAGATTATAGAAGAATATAACATACCAACAGAAGGTAAAAAAGCAGTTATAATTGGTAGAAGCAATATAGTAGGAAAGCCATTAATACAATGTCTTCTAGCAAAAAATGCAACAGTTACTATATGTCATTCTAAAACAAAAGAAATCGATAAAATTACAAAGGATGCAGATCTAATTGTAACTGCAATGGGAAAGCCAAAGTTTTTAAAGGCAGATATGGTAAAAGAAGGTGCTACAGTTATTGATGTAGGAATTAATAGAATGGAAAATGGTAAGATAACAGGAGATGTAGATTTTGAGGAAGTTTCTAAAAAAACATCATATATAACACCAGTTCCGGGGGGAGTTGGTCCTATGACAATAGCAATGCTTATGAATAATATCGTAAAAGCAGCAAAAAATCAAAGTAAATAGTAAAAGGGTTTATATATAAATAAAGGGGGAAGTTTTTACTTCTCCTTTTGTGCTTTTTTAGGAGGTTATATGACTTATAAAGAATTAGTTAATTGGATCATGTTAGCAGAATATAAAAAAATTACAAATAAAAAGAAAATAGAGTTATTACATACTTATAAGAATATAAATGAAATATGTAGTATTTTTAATTTAAATCAGGAGGAGAAGATAGATAAATACATTAAGTATATGCAAGAAAAAAATATACAAATTATAAGCTATTATGATAAAACGTATCCACAACAATTAAAAAATTTATATGATGCACCAATTGTAATATATGCAATTGGAAATTGTAGAATTTTAAATAGTAAAAATAAAATTGCTGTTATTGGAGCAAGAAAAGCGAGTAACTATGGTATAAATATTGCTAGGCAAATAGGGATTTTTTTATCTAAGAATAATATTCATACAATAAGTGGTTTAGCATTAGGGATTGATGTTAATTCTCATTTAGGAGTATTAAAAGAAAATTCACTAAATAGTGCATCGGGTAGAGCAATAGCTGTTATAGGAAATGGATTAGATAATATATATCCATATCAGAATAAAGAAATTGCTGAAAAAATAATAAATAGTGGTGGCTGTATTATTTCCGAATATATTATAGGTACTAAACCATTAAAAAATAATTTTCCAGCAAGAAATAGGATAATAAGTGCTTTGGCAGACAAGCTGATAGTTGTAGAAGCAGAAAATGAAAAAAGTGGAACAATGATAACAGTAGATTTTTCTTTAGAATTAGGAAAAGAAATATATGTTGTTCCAGGTAATATTAACAGTAAAATGTCAGTAGGAACAAATAAATTAATAAAAGATGGTGCGAAGATTATAACTGAATTTAATGATATAATAGATGAAGATTATTAAAATTTACTTAAAAAACTTTATCTTTTATAAATTTTATAATATAATATTCATGATTTAAGTTTTTGCTTAAGGAGGGTAAAAATGGGGAGTAAAGATATAAAAGAAAAAAGTAATAAAAAAAGAAAAAGTACCCATTCTAAAGGTAAGAGTGAAAAAGTAAAAAATCCAAGAAGAAAGAAAATATTAAAAATCATATTAATTATTTTTGTATTATTTATTATTGCAATAGCAGGAGTATGTGCAGGAATATTTTTTGGACTTTTTGGTGATGATTTTAAAATTACTAAAGAAGATTTAATTATCGAAAATATGAATACAGTAGTACTAGATAAAGATGGCAATGAAATTGCTAATTTATCAGGTGAAGAAAATAGAACTGTAGTATCAAAGGAAGAAATGCCAGAATATCTACCAAAAGCATTTGTTTCGATAGAAGACGAAAGATTTTATCAACATCATGGTGTAGATATAAAAAGAACACTTGGAGCAACATTCCAATATATTATTAATGGCGGATCATCTTCTTATGGTGGAAGTACAATAACACAACAATTAGTTAAAAACTTAACAGCAGATAAAGATGATACTGGTGTTGCAGGAATGATAAGAAAAGTAAAAGAAATGTCAAAGGCATACCAAGTAGAAAGACTAATATCTAAAGACCAAATATTAGAACTTTATTTAAATATTATCTTTTTAGGAGATAAAGCATATGGTGTAGAAGTTGCATCAAAATATTATTTTAATAAATCTTGTAAAGACTTAGATTTAGCAGAATGTGCATTTTTAGCTGGTATAAATCATTCGCCAAATGCATATAAACCATTCGACACAGATAATGCAGAAATGCAAGAAAAAATAAAGAATAGAACGAAGACAGTTTTAATGAAGATGAAAGAACTAGGAGCAATAACTAGTGACGAAGAATATAATGCAGCAGTAGAGGAAGTTAACAATGGCCTAGCTTTTAATAAAGGTGAGACAACAACAAATGCAGCAAATTATTCTTATCATACAGCAGCAGCTATAAATCAAGTAAAAAATGATTTAATGGAAAAGAACAACTGGAATGCGGAATTTGCAGATTTACAACTTAGAAGTAAAGGATATGTGATTTATTCAACAGAAGATGCTGCAATTCAAACAACAATGGAAGAAGAATTCAAGAAAACAGACAAATATCAAAGAACTAGAAAAAATGATAATGGTGAAACAATAAAATCTCAAGCTGCAATGGTTGTAATAGATCATAAAACAGGGCAAGTAGTTGGAACTGTTGGAGGTCTTGGAACAGATGTTAATGCAGCAGGATTTAATAGGGCAACACAAGCATATAGGCAACCCGGTTCTACAATAAAACCAATAGCAGTAATAGCTCCTGGTTTAGAAAATAAAGTTATAACATCAGGAACTGTATATGCAGATGTTAAAACTAATTTTGGAACAGAATCAAATCCGTATGAACCTAAAAATGATAGTGGAAAATTTGAAGGTTCTATGACAATGAGAGAGGCAATTGCAAGATCACAAAACATACCTAACGTAAAAGCTATGTCAGAAATTGGACCATTAAATTCAATTAATTTCTTAAGAGAGATTGGAGTAAGCAAACTTGTTACAGCAAGTGAAAATAAAAAACATAATGATGAAGCTGTTCAATTAGCTTTAGGAGGTATAACAAATGGTATAAGTCCATTAGAAATGGCAGAAGCTTACGCAATGATAGCAAATGATGGTGAATATATAGAACCAACATTCTACACAAAAGTAGAAGATAGAAGTGGTAATGTAGTTTTAGAGCCAGAACAAGAAAGAAAACAAGTTATGACAGAACAAAATGCGTATATTTTACAATCTATATTAACAGCGCCAGTTACAGAAAGTTATGGTACAGCAACATATTGTGCGATTTCTGGAATGGATGTTGCTGCAAAGACTGGTACAACTAACGATTCAAAAGATAGATGGCTTTGTGGATTCACTCCATATTATACAGCGGCAACATGGTATGGTTATGATGAAAATAAGGAAATTAATTTTAGTGGAAGAAATCCAGCAGGACAAATTTGGGATGCTATAATGACAAGTATAAATAAAGATTTAGAAAGTGCTAGATTTGAGGAACCAAGTGGAATTGTAACAAAGAGAATTTGTAGAGATACAGGATTACTTGCAAGTTCTAAATGTTCAGATACATATAATGAAATTTTTGTAAGTGGTACAGAACCAACTGAAACTTGTGATGGCGGAAGAACTACTGTTACATTGTGTTCTGAGTCAGGAAATATTGCAACAGAATATTGTCCAAGTACATATACAAGGACATATACAACAATCCCTGAAAGGGAGAAAAATGCTAAATGGAAATCTGATTACAGTGGTTACTATGGAAATGCTCCAACACAACAATGTACTATTCATACAAAGCCTGTAGAGGAACCAAAACCACCAACAAATACAGTTGATAATACTGTTACTACACCACCATCATCAGACAATGAAACTTCAGGAGGAGAAACTGATCCACCAGAGTCAGGCGGAGGTTCATCAGGAGGAACTGATAATTCTATATCAGGAGGAGGAACAGAACCACCAGCTACGACAACAGAATAGTGTATGATAAAACAGAAGAAAACATCCTAAAAGAGATACTTTTAAGATGTTTTCTTAATAATATAAATAATGAAGGAGGCTACTATGGATATATATTTTTATAATACATTAGCACACTCAAAGGATAAATTTAAACCGATAGATGAACAAGAGGTAAAAATATATTCTTGTGGTCCAACAGTGTATAAAGATGCAACAATTGGTAATATGAGAACAAATATATTTCAAGATAATTTAAGAAGAACATTAGAATATAATGGTTATAAAGTAAAACAAGCTATGAATATAACAGATGTTGGACATTTAGTTTCTGATGGTGATGAAGGGGAAGACAAGATGATAAAGTCGGCAAAACAAGAAGGAAAAACACCATTAGAAATAGCGAATTATTATACGAAATTATTTTTTAGAGATTTAGAGAGATTAAATGTTGAGATTCCAGAAATTATTTGCAAAGCAACAGATAATATTCAAGATATGTTAAAAGTAGTAGAAGAATTAGTAAAAAAAGGATATGCATATGAAACTTCAACAGCTATATATTTTGATATTTCTAAATTAGATAAATATCCAGTTTTATCAAATTTAGATGTGGAAAATCAAAAAGCAGGTGCAAGAGTAGAAGTTGATACAGAAAAAAGAAACCCACATGATTTTGCTGTTTGGATTAAAGCACCAGAAAATCACCTTATGAAATGGGATAGCCCTTGGGGGCCAAGCTACCCCGGTTGGCATATAGAATGTTCTGTTATGAGTCAGAAATATTTAGGAGAAGTATTTGATATTCATACAGGTGGTATTGATTTAATTCCAACACATCATGAAAACGAAATAGCACAAAGTAAAGGAATGTGTGGAAAGATACCAGCTAATTACTGGATGCATGGTGAGTTTTTACTAATAAATGGTGGAAAAATGTCAAAGAGCTTGGGAAATGTTTATTTATTACAAGATATAGTCGACAGAGGATATGATCCATTAGTATATAAACTATTTTGCTATTCAATACAGTATAGAAAAAAATTAAACTTTACTTGGGAAGGAATGGATTCTGCCAAAATAGCATTAGAAAGACTAAGAGAAGCATATCAAAAACATGTAAATGGAACAGAAGATGTAGCAGAAGAGCTTATATCAAAATATGAAAAGGATTTTAATGAAGCAATAAATGATGATCTTAATATGCCAGTAGCAATGAGTGTTGTATGGGAAGTAGCAAAAAGAACAGAAAAATCTAAAAAATTAGCAGAATTATTAAAGAAATTTGATAAAGTTTTAGGTATTAAAATTGATGAATACAAAAAAGAAGAAATACCAGATGAGATAAAAGAATTATTAACAAAAAGAGCAGAAGCAAGAAAGAATAAAGCTTGGGCTGAGTCAGATAAAATAAGAGACATAATAAAAGAAAAAGGATATATTGTTAAAGATTCAAAAGAAGGTCAAACAGTAGAAAAAATATAAGAAAATATATGAAAAACTAGAAAATGCTTGCAAAGAGCATATTTGTTGTGTTATAATAATACTCGTTGAAAAAACACATAAAGCTAATTTAAGGATAGTGCTTTACATAACAGTAAAGTTTCCAAAAATGATGACACTTTATGGAAGATTAAAACTAAGAGGAGGAATTTAAAATGGCAGTAGTTGCAATGAAACAATTACTAGAAGCAGGTGTTCATTTCGGACATCAAACAAGAAGATGGGATCCAAGAATGGCTGAATATATTTTCCAAGCTAGAAATGGTATCCATATTATCGATTTACAAAAAACATCTAAAAAATTAGACGAAGCATATAGCTTTGTTAAAGAACAAGCTGAAGAAGGAAAAACAATTCTTTTCGTAGGAACTAAAAAACAAGCCCAAGAATGCGTAAAAGAAGCTGCAGAAAGATGTGGAATGTATTACGTAGATCAAAGATGGTTAGGAGGAATGTTAACAAACTTCAAAACTATCAGAACAAGAGTAGAAAGATTAAAAGAATTGGAAAAAATGCAAGAAGATGGAACTTTCGAAGTTCTACCTAAAAAAGAAGTAATCGTTCTTAAAAAAGAAATGGAAAAATTAGAAAAGAACTTAGGTGGAATAAAAGAAATGGAAAAACTTCCAGGAGTTTTATTCGTAGTAGATCCTAAAAAAGAAAGAACAGCTATATTAGAAGCTAAAAAATTAAATATACCAGTTGTAGGTTTAGTAGATACTAACTGCAATCCAGAAGATGTAGATTATGCAATCCCTGGAAATGATGATGCAATAAGAGCTGTTAAATTAATAGCAGACGTAGTTGCAAATGCAGTTATAGAAGGAAATCAAGGAGAAACTTTCGAAACATCAGCTTCAGAAGAACAAGTAGCTGAAAATACAGAAAAAAGTATGGAAGAAGTTGCTGAGGAAACAGTAGAAGAATAATAAATGAAAGGTGAGAAGATATAAAATATTAATTAAATCTAGAAATTGATGTTTTACATTCTCACTTTTTTTAGATAATAGTAAAAAATAGAATGATTAGTTCTATAAATAAAAGGAGGAATAAAAATGATTACAGCTGCTCAAGTTAAAGAGTTAAGAGAAAAAACAGGTGCAGGAATGATGGACTGCAAAAAAGTTTTAACAGAAACAGATGGCGATATGGAAAAAGCAATAGAATTATTACGTGAAAGAGGTATTGCAAAAGCTGCAAAAAAATCTGGAAGAGTTGCAGCAGAAGGTTTAGTAGAATGCTATGTTTCAGAAGATGGAAAAGTTGGAGCTATAGTAGAAGTTAATGCAGAAACAGACTTTGTTGCTAAGAACCAAGAATTTAGAGATTTTGTTATGAATGTAGCAAAACAAGTAGTAGAAAAAAATCCAGCAAATGTAGAAGAATTATTAGCACAAGAATCAATTTCAGAAGCAGGAAAAACAGTTCAAGAAGTTTTAACAAATAAAATAGCAACAATTGGAGAAAACATGAATATTCGTAGATTTGAAAGATTTGAAACAACAGGTATAGTAGAAAGATATATTCATGGTGACGGAAAAATAGCAGTTTTAGTAGAACTAACAAATGGAACAACTGAGCTTGCAAAAGATATATGTATGCAAATTGCAGCAGCAAGACCAGAATTTGTTAAAGATGCTGATGTACCAGAAGAAAGAGTACAAAAAGAAATGGAAATCTTAAAAGTACAAGCTATGAATGAAGGAAAACCAGAAGCTATAGCTGAAAAAATGGTACAAGGAAGATTAAAGAAATTCTATGCAGATATATGTTTAGTAGACCAAGAATTTGTAAAGAATCCAGATAAGAAAATTTCTGATATATTAAAAGAAAATAATGCAGAAGTTATTAGATTTGCAAGATTTGAAAAAGGCGAAGGAATTGAAAAGAAAGAAGAAAACTTTGCAGAAGAAGTTGCAAAACAATTACAATAAATAGAGGTATAAAAGGGGCTAGAAATAGCCTCTTTTTGTGTGCAAAAATATTTCTTAAAAAAATCTTAAAAATGTATACTATATATATGTATTTGTAGTATAATAATAAAGAATTTTTAGGAGGGCGATATGGAAGAAAATAATTTTTCAAAAAGCATTTTTATAAAAAGTATAATATTAACAGTATTAGTAACAGCTGTAGTAGCTTCAATGGTTACGATGATTGTAATGAATAATAATGAATCTAGCTCTTTATTAGATAGAATATCTACTAAGCTAGCAAGTATAGAACAAATAGTTAATAAAGATTATTTAGGGGAAATAGATGAAAATAAAATTTTTGATGAAACAATGAAAGGATATGTAGATGGATTAGATGATGAATATTCTCAATATTTTACAAAGGAAGAATTAGAAGAATATAAGACTGACAATATAGAAGGACAATTTGTAGGAATTGGCGTATATATAGTTCAAGATACAGAGAAGAATGCAATAAGAGTATTAGCTCCAATTAAAGGATCACCAGCAGAAACAGCAGGTATTTTAGCGGGGGACTATATAATTCAAGTAGATGGAGTACCTTATACAGGGGAGCAAATTACAGAAGCAACTAATAAAATGAAAGGTCAAGAAGGAACAACTGTAAAAATTCAAGTATTAAGAGGAGAAGAAACGTTAGATTTTGAGGTGGAAAGAAAGAATGTACGAGTTAATCCTATAGAATCTATTGTTTATGACAATAATATAGGATATATAAAGATTTCTAGTTTTGACCAAGGATGTAGTAAAGAGTTTACTACGAAATTACAAGAACTAAAAAATCAAAATATAGAATCATTAATTATAGATTTAAGAAATAATGGTGGAGGAATTGTAGACGAAGCAACAGCCATTGCAGATTTGTTTACAGATAAAGGAAGCACGTTGTTAATAACAAAAGATAAAGATGGAAATGAAGATATTACATATGCAGAAAGTGATAAAGCGATTGATGTTCCTATAATAGTTTTAACAAACGAGAATACAGCAAGCGCTTCAGAAATATTAGCAGGAGCATTAAAAGATAACAATGTGGCAAAGATTGTAGGAACCACTACATTTGGAAAAGGAGTAATACAAGAGTTATTAACAATGAAGGATGGAACAGGCTTAAAACTTACAACAAATGAATATTATACTCCAAATAGAAGCAAAATAAACAAAGTAGGTATAGAACCAGATGAAAATGTTGAATTATCTGACGAGTATAAAAATGTAATAACAGTACCACAAGATCAAGATACTCAATTAAATAAAGCAATAGAATTACTAAAAGAATAGAGGAGATAAAAAATGAAACATGCACAACGTCAAAAGAAAAAGAATATTACAACACAAAGAAAACAAATTTATATAATAATAGCTATAATAACAATAATACTATTGACTGCAACAGGAGTTTTAGGTGTTAAAATTGCAAAAAATGGACTATCATTAAAAGGTATGTTAATGACAAGTATAGGTCAAGATGAAAAAGATATTCAAAATTTAGATCCATTTTATTGTTTAGTAATGGGCATAAGTGAAGATATAGAAGCTAAATTAACAGATACTATCATGCTTTGTGCATATTATCCAAATGAACAAAAAGTATCTATTCTTTCAATACCAAGAGATACATTTGTAGGGAATAGTACAACTAGTGCAGATTCATATGATAAAATAAATGCATTATATCAAACTTCACCGGAAAAAACTCTAGAGGCTGTTAGAAATTTAACGGGAATAGATGTTAGAAATTATGTTGTAATTAGTAATAATGCATTAAGAGATGTAGTAGATGAAATTGGTGGTGTGTATTTTGATGTTCCTATGAATATGAATTATGATGATTGGGGGCAAAAATTGCATATAAATTTAAAAAAAGGATATCAACTATTAGATGGTGATAAAGCGGAGCAATTAGTTCGTTTTAGACATAATAATGACGGAACAACATATCCTTCAGAATATGGTACACAAGATATAGGTAGAATGAGAACTCAAAGAGAATTTTTAAAAGCAGCAGCAACACAAATTTTATCAGGAAATAATATTTTTAAAATAGATGATATAATGCAAGTTGTTTTTGAAAATATAGAAACTAATTTAAAAATGGAAGATATAATAAAATATATTCCTTCTGCAACTGAATTTAATCCAGAGAATATACAGTCAGAGATGCTTCCAGGAGTGGCTGATTATATTGGAGTGCTATCTTTCTATGTAAATGATGAAGAAGAAACAAATGCATTAGTAAGTTCTTTATTTGGTCTAACAGAAGAGCAAATAGAAGCTAATAAAGAAAAATTTGAAAAAGAAAGTGGAAAGAAAATACGTACTACGACAAATACAAAAAACAATAGCTCAAGTAGTAAGAATACTACTAAAAAAAATACTAATACTTCAGGTGGAAACACTAATACAGGTAAGACTCCTTCAAATCCTTCTGATAACAATGGAGAAACAGGAAATAGTGGAAGTGAATCAAATTCAGGAAATGGCTCAGGTTCTAATAGTGGTTCAGAAAATGGGTCAGAATCAGGCTCTGGTAATGGGTCAGAATCAGGTTCAGGTAGTGGAAATGAAAGTGGCTCAGGTTCTGATGGTGAAACAGGAAGTGGTTCTGAAACAAAGCCAGGAAATGGAGAAACTACAACTGAATAAAATAAGTAAAGAGAACAATTTATGTTCTCTTTTTCTATATAAAAATTATTTAGTTAAATCAATAACTTTAGTTAAAATATCACCATATTTTTCTATTGCGGTTTCTCCTTTATTTACTAAAAAATTATCGATGGAAATATCTGATATATCATGCTTTTCAACAGTATTATTAATATTTTTATAGACTATAGAAGATATAGATTGTTTAGTACCATTTATTAGGTCTAATGTATCTTGTGCATTTACTTTTACAAGTCCGGTTACTTCACTAGTATCAAAATTAAAATCTTTTCCATTACCATTATATTCACAAACATAAACATTGGAAAATGCTCTATCTCGAAACATAGAACCATCACTTTTTTGTTTGTCCATAGTAAAAGTATATATATTTACAAGCTCCGCTTTTTCATAATTTACATTAATTCCAATTTCTTCTTTAATTTCTCGTGCAAATCCTTGTTTAACAGTTTCTCCGGCTTTAATATGTCCAGATGCAGTCGTATATAATTTATTAACATCTGCTCTTATTTGGAAATAAACATTACCTTCTTTATCATATAGCCAGCAATGAACTGTTTTGTGCCATAGAGCGTTTTTATGTACATTTTCTCTTGTTTCTTTTCCAATATAATTTCCGTTTTCATCATAGATATCTAAGTATTCCATATTAGTTCTCCCTTAATAATAAATTGTAAATTTATTGTAGCATAATAACATCATAATTTAAATAAGATATTATTTTTAATAAATAAAAAACTGCACTCATTTTGAGTGCAGCAAACAATTTGTTTTTTTACCAGCAACTTGCGAGGTTCCAGATCCAAACATCAAGGCCATAGGAAGCATCACTGATAACAACAATGAAGTTGCTTCCAGCATGTGCAATCAACTGAGGATTGCTTACTTCAGTCAGGATCTTCTGAATGTCAGAGGTGCGTTGTGTGTTGCAAGCACCATTGTGAGGCTGATGTACAAGGATTTTATCAGCATGCACATTCTTCTTAACGATGGCAGAAAGCACATCGTAAGCGATAGGATCGGTACTGAAAGCCTTGTCACAAGTCTGAGTGTCGGGAGAGCATTTTACTTCATCTTCCTTTTCATACACTACACTAGAACCAATCAAACTCCACAGACCAACCAAACGATTGTCACTACTAAGGTCAACCCACTGACACGGACAGTAACCTTCACTTTCAAATTTTGCCATAATGTTTCCTCCTGCGTAATAACGCGAATCAAGATTAATAAAGTTACTAATGAAATACATTCATTAGTATAATTATAACATAATTTACATAAAATTTCAAACTATAATATTTTGGGACTTGTTAGAGTGTTTATTTCCTATTATAGTATTTTGAAATCCTTTTAAAATACTATTAAAACTTTATACATTTGCAAGGCAATAAATTTTTCTATACAATTATCTATATTGCTAATACAACTTACTAAAATAATTTTTTCGCAAATAAAAAAATCAATCATTTCTGATTGATTACTATATTAAAGTTCGAATGGTTCGAACAAAAACGTCACTGGTGCCATTGGGCAGAATCGAACTGCCGACCTTCGGGTTACGAATCCGCTGCTCTACCAACTAAGCTACAACGGCATAAATATGTTTATAACCAAAAATAAAAGACTTAATTTTAAACACAGCTATAATTTTATACTTAAAAAATAACAAAAGCAATAGTTTTTTAGTTATTTTATAGAAATTTCAAAAGTATTATGGTAAAATACTATGGACTACAAAAATAAAGAAGAAGGAAGAAAATATGGGATTTTTTAGTAAATTAAAAGAAGGTTTAAGTAAAACGAAAAATTCATTTGATGAAAAGATAAATAATGTATTTAGTCACTTTAGAAAAGTAGACGAGGAGCTTTTAGAAGAATTAGAAGAAGCACTAATTATGTCAGATGTTGGAATGGATACATCGTTAGAAATAATTTCAAACTTAAGAGATAGAATAAAAAAAGAAAAAATAGAAGATGAAGAAGATGTAAAAAGAGTATTACGAGAGGAAATGCTAAAACTTCTAGATGTGGGAAATAATGATTTAAAATTAGAAACTACTCCAGCAATAATATTAGTTGTAGGAGTAAATGGTGTAGGAAAGACAACTTCGATAGGAAAAATTGCCAATAAACTTGTAAAAGAAGGTAAGAAGGTAGTAATTGCAGCTGCAGATACATTTAGAGCAGCAGCAGTAGAGCAACTAGAGATTTGGGCTAACCGAGTTGGATGCGAAATGGTAAAAAAAGACGAAGGTTCAGATCCAGCTTCTGTAGTATTTGATGCCATAAAAATTGCAAAAGACAAAAATGCTGATGTATTAATTTGTGATACAGCAGGAAGACTTCACAATAAAAAATATCTAATGGATGAATTAGGAAAGATTAATAAGATTATAAATAAAGAACTACCCGATGCAACAAAGGAAACATTATTAGTACTAGATGGTACAACAGGACAAAATGCTATAATGCAAGTAAAAGCTTTTAAAGAGACTGTAGATATAACCGGTTTAGTATTAACAAAATTAGATGGAACTGCAAAGGGTGGAGTTGTAATAGGAATAGTTGCAGAAAATAAGATACCAGTTAAATTTATTGGTGTCGGAGAACAAATAGATGATATGGAAAAATTTAATGCAGAAGATTTTGTGAATGCAATTATATAATGGAGGTAAAAAAGATGGAAGAAAAAGTAGAAGCTAAAACACAAGTAAAGCCAGAAAAGAAAACAAAAACTAGAATGTTATTAGTACTATTATTTTTAGTTATAGTAGCAATAATAGGATATATTGCATTAAGAGGGCAATATTTAGAATTGCTAGAAATAGGAGAAAATTATACTTCTGTTTTTTGGCAAAATCTTACCTATAAATCAGTAGCTTTTGGAATAAGTTTTGTAATATTATTTATAATAATATATTTAACTAATAAAGGAATAAAAAAAGAATTAAAACCATTTTTCGATGCAGAAAAAAGGCCAGTTCCAAAACTTTTAAATAAATCATTAGCATTGGTTGTTTCAATTATAGGCAGTGCTATCATAATGAATGTATTTACAGAAAATGCAATGTTATTTGTAAATAGTACTCAATTTGGTATAGGTGATCCTATATTTAATTTGGACATTGGATATTTTATTTTTCAAAAACCATTTATAGAAATGATACTTATGCTTTTAATTAGTATAACAATTTGCGTATTAGTATATTCAGTAATATATTATATAGTTACATTTAATGTATGTTTTGATGGAATAGATAGAAATACATTAAAACAAAGTAATTTGGTAAATAAAATTTTTAAATATATAAAAATAGTTGTTGTATTTTTAGGTGTTTATATTATTTTTAAAACTCAAGATTTAGGAATAGACCAAAGTGTAACATTACAAGACAATGATTCAACAAGAATATATGGTGCAGGACTAACAAGTGTTACAATTAAACTATGGGGATATGTAATATTTGCTATACTAATGGTAGTTGCAGTCTTTAAAGCAATTAAATTCTTTAAAGAAAAGAAAACTAAAAAAGTAGTAATTTCACTTGTAACTATACCAGGTTATTTATTAGCATTATTCATAGTAATGACAGTATTCCAATTTGCTTTTGTTAAACCTAATGAATTAGATAGAGAAAAGCAATATATAGAAGCAAATATTAAAAATACAAGAACTGCATATAATATAAATGTTCAAGAGAATGAATTAGATAGTTCAGAATATAATGATTTAGACGTAGTAAATGATAATTCAGAAACAATAAATAATACAGCAATAGTTAGTCAAGATATAACATTAGATACTTTAAATGATAATCAAACAAGTTCTAATTATTACAGCTATAGCAATTCACAAATAGGCAAATATGATATTAATGGAAACGAAGAATTAGTTTATTTATCACCAAGACAAATAGAAAGTAAAAACAATACAAGTTATAATAACAAAACATATGAATATACTCATGGGTATGGAACAGTAGTTACATCAGCGACAGAAACTGATGAAACTGGAAATATGGAATATATTCAAAAATCATTTGATGGAAGTGACAATAAAATAAATGTAACACAACCTAGAATTTATTTTGGTCTTGATGAAAATACACCAATAGTTACAAACTCAAAGGATAAGTCAGAATTTGATTATCCAAAATCTGATACAGAGACTGCACAAAATATTTATGATGGAAGCGCAGGTATTACAACAAACTTTTTAGATAGATTAGTATTAGGAATAAGAGAAAAGAACTTAAATATAACATTTTCTTCAAGTATAACAAATGAAAGTAAAATATTATTAAATAGAAATATATTAGAAAGAGTTGAAAAGGTATTTCCATATGTAATTTATGATGAAAATCCATATCAAGTAATTACATCAGACGGAAGAATCGTGTGGGTAATAGATGGTTATACAACAGCTTCTAATTATCCATATTCACAAATGTCTGTTATAGAAAGAAATGGAACAAGAGAAAGACTAAACTATATTAGAAATTCTGTAAAAGTTGTAGTTGATAGCTATAATGGAACTGTCGATTTTTATATTACAGATACAACAGACCCAATAATAATGGCATATAAAGAAATTTATCCAGCTCTATTTAAAACAAAGGAAGAAATACCACAAGATATAGCAGAACACTTTGTTTATCCAGAACTTTTATATAACATACAAGCAGATATGTTAGAAAGATATCATAATGTTAAAGCAGATGTTTTATATAGAAGCAGTGACGTATGGGATAGAGCAACACATACAGCAGGTCAAACATTAAGAACTACAGGAACACCTATAGACCCATATTATACAATGGTAAAAACAGTTGATAGTGAAGAATCACAATTAGGATTAGTCTTACCATATACATTAGATGAAAGACAAAGCTTAATTTCTTATCTAGTAGGAACATATGATGATAATGGAAATAGTAAATTAACACTATATAAATATTCTGTAGATAGCAATATAATCGGACCAATGCAACTTGATACACAGATAGAACAAGATGAAGAAATATCATCAACATTACAGAATTTAAATGTTACAGGAACAAGACTAATAAGAAACATGATAATGGTTCCAATAGATAATACAATTTTATATGTTGAACCAATATATCAAGTAATGTTAAATGAGTCAGAAGTACCTGTTCTTAGAAGGGTAATAGTTGCTGTTGGAAATAAAGTTGCAATAGGAAACAACTTAACAGAAGCATTAAGAAACTTAGGTTCACAATCAGCAATAAATATAGAGGTTTCAAATACAGATGATATAAATTCAATAATAGATGAAATAATAAAAGCAAATAAGAATGTAGAAAATTCAACGCAAAATAATGATTGGGATATGATAGGTAGTGATATGTCAAGCTTACAATCACTAATTGATAGATTAGAAGAACTAGTAACAGAACAAAAGGAACAAGAAGCAAAAGAGGCTGATGGAACATCAGATGAAAATACAATAACTGATGATACAAATTCAATAGATATGAGAGCAGTAAATGAAATTGAATAAGAATTCCAAAAAACACACACCATAATATTGGGTGTGTTTTTTTATGTTAGAAAAAGATATTAAAATATTGATAGAGAAAATAGATAAATTAAGTTATAATCTAAATAAAAATAAATTTATAGATTTAATTGAGGTAATGGGAAATAAAAAAGAAATGATCTTTAGAAACTTATTTTCTGGATTATGGAAGGGTATAGGAATAGGTATAGGTGTAACATTAGTAACTGCAATAATTATATTGATTTTACAAAAAATAATTAAATTAAATATACCAGTAATTAGTGAATATATAACTGATATAGTAGAAATTGTCGAAAAAACAAAGTCGATTAGATAAATAAATTGTATAAATTGTAAAAATATACTTTAAAAATAAAGATAGATTGTATATAATAATGTATATCAAAAACGGAGGGAGCACAAATGAATTTACCAAATAAATTAACAATATTTAGAATAATTTTAGTACCAATAATGGCAATAATACCATTTTTTAATTTTGATATAAAATGGATTGTAATAGATATTATTTTTATCTTAGCATCAATAACAGATAAATTAGATGGTTACATAGCAAGAAGTAAAAATCAAATAACTACATTTGGAAAATTTTTAGATCCAATAGCAGATAAAATATTAGTTTTAGCAGCAATGCTTATTTTAGTAGAAGACAATAGATTACCTGCAATTATTCCTATAATAGTATTATTTAGAGAATTTATTGTTTCAGGATATAGATTAGTTGCTGTAGAAAAAGGCGGTAAGGTAATTGCAGCATCTGTATGGGGAAAATTAAAAACAGTAACACAAATGCTTGCATTAATATTAGCTTTTGTTGATCAAAATGGATTTGCACAATGCTTTGTAGGTGGACTAACAGGATTTGCATGGTGGTATAACTTTATTACAACAATATTAATGAGTGTATCAGTGGTTGCAGCTGTACTATCAGGTATAGATTATATAGCTAAAGGAAAAGACTTATTTAAAGAAGAGGTAAAAACAGATGGAAAAAAATAAAGCTAAAGAGGAAATATTAAAATTAAGAAAACAATTAGAGATATGGGCCAATAAATATTATGATGAAGACAATCCAGAAGTATCTGATTATGAATATGATATGACAATGAATAAATTAAAAGCCCTAGAAAAAGAATTTCCGGATTTAGTTACAAAAGATTCTTTAACGCAAAAAGTTGGTGGACATGTAAAAGAAGGGTTCGAAAAGGTTGAACACGAAGTTCCATTACAAAGTTTGCAAGATATATTTTCTTTTGGTGAGTTAGAGGAATTTAAAGAAAGAGTATATAAAGCAGCGAAAGAAAACAATTTAAAAGAAGATGATGTGAAATTTGTTGTAGAAACAAAAATAGATGGTTTATCTGCAGCTTTAGAATATAAAGACGGAAAGTTTGTAAGGGGTGCTACAAGAGGAAATGGTTTGGTAGGAGAAGATGTTACAGAAAATTTAAAAACTATAAAAACTATTCCAAAAGAACTTCCAGAGCCAATAAATATTATAGTTAGAGGCGAGGTATTTATTGGTAAAAAAGAATTCGAGAAGATGAACGAAGAAAGAGAACTTAATGAAGAAAAAACTTTTGCAAATGCAAGGAATGCGGCTGCAGGTTCATTAAGACAATTAGATACAAAAATAACTAAAAAAAGACCATTAGATATTTATATATTTAATGTACAAAAAATAGAAGGAAAAGAATTTAATTCGCATTTTGAAGAATTAAAGTACTTAAAAAAACTAGGTTTTAATGTAAACCCAGTTTTAATTCCATGTAATAATATTCCAGAGGCAATAGATGCAATAAATAAAATTGGGGAAGAAAGAGAAGAATTAACATTTGGAATAGATGGAGCAGTTATAAAAGTTGATGATTTAAAATTAAGAGAGAAAATGGGGACAACATCTAAAGTTCCAAGATGGGCAATAGCATATAAATATCCACCAGAGAAAAAAGAAACTAAATTAAAGGATATCATTTGCCAAGTAGGAAGAACTGGTGCAATAACTCCAATGGCAATATTAGAACCAGTAAAAGTTGCAGGGTCTACAATATCAAAAACAACATTGCATAATGAAGATTTTATAAAAGAAAAAGATATAAGAGTGGGAGATACAATAGTAGTTCAAAAAGCTGGAGATGTTATTCCAGAAATTCTAGAAGTAAAAAAGGAAAAAAGAGATGGAACAGAGCAAGTTTTCGAAATGCCTAAAGTATGTCCAGTATGTGGTGCACCAGTAGTAAGAGAAGAAGGTGAAGCTGTAAGTAGATGTATTGGTATTGAATGCCCTGCAAAACTGGTAAGAAATATTATACATTTTGTTTCTAGAGAGTGTATGAATATTGACGGTCTTGGGGATAAAATAATAGAACAATTAATAAATAGAAATTTAATTAGCAATATTGCAGATATATATTTCCTAAAATTTGAAGATATTGCAACATTAAAAAAGAATGGACAAAAATTTACTCAAAATTTAATAGAAGCCATAAATAATAGTAAAAATAATGATTTATATAGATTAATAGCTGCATTAGGAATAAGACATATAGGCAAAAAAGCAGCTAAAACTTTAGCAAAAAAATATAAAACTATGGATAGTTTAATTAACGCATCTTTAGAGAGCTTAGCTATGACAGATGATATAGGTGAGATTTCAGCAAATAGTATATATGAGTTCTTTAGACAAGATCAAACTATAGATTTAATAAACAGATTAAAGGAAGCAAATGTTAATATGGAAGCTTTAGATACAGAAGATATAGATAATAGATTTGAAGGAAAGACTTTTGTATTAACAGGAACATTAGAAAGATTTACAAGAAAAGAAGCAAGCGATTTAATCGAAAAACACGGAGGAAAGACTTCTGGCTCAGTATCTAAGAAAACAGATTATGTGCTAGCTGGTGAAGATGCAGGAAGTAAACTAACAAAAGCACAAAACTTAGGTGTAGAAATAATTACAGAAGAACAATTTGAAGAAATGATGAAATAAATGCAGAAAGGAATTTAATATGGATGGAAAGTATACATTCGAGAGATTTGAAAAAGAATTAGATGACGGATATCAAATGTATTACACATATGTAAGAAATAGATATTTATTATTTAAAACTGCAGAAAATTGTTATACCCAAAAATTAATATCTGATCATCCTAAAAATCCACAACCAAGGCAAACTGTAATAACACATAAAAGAATTGCAGAAATGTTTCCTTTTATGGAAGATATAGAATATAAGATCACATAAGAGATAATTATATCCTATGTTTGTAGGAGTTAATTATATAAAAAATAAACTAAGGAGGAAAAAAATGAGTATTGAAAAATTTGTATTAAACGAAACATCTTATTTCGGATTTGGAGCAAGGGAGGTTTTACCAGAAGAAATAAAAAATAGAGGATATAAGAAAGTATTAGTTGTTACAGATAAATCTTTATTCGAAATAGGTTTAAGTAAAAAAGTAACAGACAAATTAGATGAAGCAGGAATAGAATATACAGTATTTAGTGATGTAAAACCTAATCCAACAGTAACAAATGTAAAAGATGGTTTAAGAATTTGTAGAGAATTTGGAGCAGATGTAATTGTTGCTGTAGGTGGAGGTTCTAGTATAGATACTGCTAAAGGAATTTCTATAGTTATGACAAACCCAGATAGAGAAGATATTGTTTCTTTAAATGGTCCATCAAACACTGTAAATAAAGGAATGCCATTAATAGCACTTCCAACAACACATGGTACAGCAGCAGAAGTTACTATAAATTATGTAATAACAGATGAAGAAAGAGAAGTAAAAATGGTATGTGTTGATCCACATGATATACCTTTAGTTGCAATTGTAGATACAGAACTAATGTCTACATTACCAAAATCAATAGCAGCTTCAACAGGTATGGATGCATTAACACATGCGATTGAAGGATATATAACAAAAGCTCATAATACAATGTCAGATATGTTTCATATGAGAGCAATAGAATTAATATTCGAAAATTTACCAGCTGCAGTAAATGAGAAAAATCAAGATGCAATAGATAAAATGGGATTAGCACAATATATTGCAGGAATGGGATTTTCAAATGTAGGTCTTGGAATAGTTCATTCTATGGCACATCAATTAGGAGCTGTTTATGATACTCCACATGGAATGGCAAATGCAATTTTATTACCAACAGTAATGAGATTTAATGGACAAAATCCAGCAACAGCACAAAGATTTAGAGAAATATTAGTAAGAATTGGAAGACCAGATGCTGAACATTTAAATGACCAAGATGTTATAAATACATTTGTATGGAAAATATCAGAATTATCTAAAGCAGTTGGAATTACACAAACAATAAAAGATGTAGGAGCAAAAGAAGAAGATTTCGGAATGCTTGCCGATAAAGCAATGGAAGACCCATGTAAACCAGGAAATCCAAGAGAAGTATCAAGAGAAGACTTTATAGAATTATATAGACAAGCTATGTAATAAATAAGGATTTGGATCTTTCTGGGGATTTTTTTGGGACGTTCCTTAAATCCCGATCTAAACGAAAATAGTTTTGCAATGTATAAAACAAGGGCTACTGAATTTATATTCAGTAGCCCTTATTATATATTAAAATTATGTTTTTAAAGAAGCCTAGGATTTCTTTAAAAACAATAATTGACTATTCCAAAATTAGTCTAAATTATTTAAAATATTTGGTAAAATTTGTTTCTTTCTAGAAACAACGTTTTCAAGCATTGCTGTATTATTATCAACAGAAACACCAAAAGCTTTTTCTACAACTGGTGCATCGTTTCCTAAAGAAATAATCTTAGAATTAGAATTAATTATATCTGTTGCTGCAAATACATATAAATCTAAGTTTTCTTTTTCAATGTCTTTTGCAATTGCTTGTTCGAAATAAGATTGATTCTTAAATATAGAATCTAAGTCAGCTGTATTTACTTGTGCAATTCTAAATTTTTTATTTCCTTTTTCGAATAATTTACAATCTATATTTATAATTTCTTCTGGAGTAAACTCGCTAATGTCAGTACCTGCTTTTAACATATCTGTACCATATACATTAATATCAAGTCCAGAAATTTCTTCTAATTTTTTAACGATTTTTTTATCGTCTTCTGTAGTTGTTGGTGATTTTAAAATTAATGTATCAGAAGCGATTGCGCTAAGCATTAATGTAGCCATAGTTTTATCTATTTCTACATCATTTTCTTTATACATTTTATATAAAACTGTTGCAGTACATCCAACAGGTTCTGCTCTATAATATAATTGATATGGAGCAACAAAATTCATTGTATGATGATCTACAACTTTTAATATTTTAGCATTAGATATATTTTCAACTGTTTGACTAGCTTCATTGTGGTCAACCAAAATAACGTCTTGGTTATCTTCTACATCTTTTATTAATTCTGGTGCTTCGATACCAAGATATTTTAAAACATATTGAGTTTCTTTGTTAACATTTCCTAATCTAACAGCTTTTGCATTTTCATTTCCTAATTTTTTCTCTAAATTTTCCATTACTAATGCAGATGTAATAGAGTCTGTATCTGGATTTTTGTGTCCGAATATTAATGTTTCTTTTGTCATATGAGTTCCTCCTTATTTGATTTATTCAAGTAAAAGTAATATAGCAGAATGGACATTCTGCATATATTTCTGTTATTACACTTTACATAAACTATTATACACTAAAATTATGTTTAAGTCAATATATTTAGCGTATTTCCGTATATAATTAGTCGGATATATATGGGGTTACATTTAATGTTTTATTATTTGTATATATAACCATTCCAGGTTTACTTCCGTTAGGCTTTTTTACATATTTTACAAAACAATAATCAACAGGTACATTACTAGAAAGTCTACCTTTACTATAGTAAGCTGCAAGTTTTGCGCATTTTATTAATGTATCATTTGATATATTTTCAGAAGGATTTTTTAATATTACATGACTTCCATGAATGTCTTTAGTGTGAAACCATATATCATTTGGAGAAGCTAACTTGGTTGTAAGATAATCATTTTGTTTATTATTTTTACCAACAAGAACAGTAAAACCATCTATATGATACTCCCTAGGTGTTGATATATTTGCATCTTTTTTAGTGTTAGTCTTATTATTGGATTGTATATAATCTTTAAAAATAGGATTTTCACTAATTTCGTTATATATTTCATTAACTTCTTGAATATTTTTTGCGTATTCTAATTCATATATTATACTTTCTATGTATTGCAATTCTTCCTCAGTTTCTTTCTTTTGAAGAGTAACAATCTCTAAAGCATTTTTTAATTTATTATATTTTTTAAAATATTTTTTTGCGTTATTAGCAATAGATATCGTATTATCTAAAGGAATAGTTAAAATAGTATTATTATCATAGTAATTTTCTAATTCCACTTTATCAGAATTATAATCCTTAGAAAATTTATATAAATTTGCAGTTATTAATTCACCGTATAATTTATATAAATCTTTATTTTCACATTCTTTTAACTTATTATTAATACTTTCCAATCTTAAAGAATATTTTTTTAGAATATGAGAGATTAGTTTTAATAAATTATTTCTGTAAGATACATAATTGTTATTTGCTTCCTTATTATAATAAAAATCATCAATATAAAAATTGATATCCAAATTAGATGTTTTAGTTTCTAAATCTATAACATAGTCTAATTTTCCTTTTTCGTTAGAATACTTTGTTAAAGAAACATGGTTACTATCTAAGTTATTAAGAATTTTAGAAAGATATTCATACATTTTTAAAATATCATCTTTTGAAAAATCAGTATTTCTTATATTTTGTTTTATAATTATATTTTTAATAAATGGCTTACTAAAACCTGTAAAATATCCTACTAAGAAATTAGTTAAATTTGTTACATTATTTGTTAAAACTAAGTTACAAAATTCTTCAGCAGATTTTATAGTATAAAAATTGTTTTTAACGTTTTCCGGATATGTATATTCATGGGCTGGTAAAATATCTCTATATGAATTGGATAAAGTATCTAAATGCCTTAAACTATCAATAATAAAGAATTTGTCATTTAATAATATTATATTACTGTGTTTACCCATTAATTCAACCATTAAATATTTAGTTGTTAAATCATTTAATTCGTTATATCCTTCTAATTCAATTTTTATAATTCTTTCTAGATTATCATTAGAAGATATTGCTTTTATTTTATATCCAATTAAATGCTTTCTAAGTAACATGCAAAAGTTAGGTGCATTTAAAGGATTAGGTTTTGCATTAGTTGTTAAATGTATCCTATATAAGTTAGAATCTATACATATGTTTAAAGCATAATTTTTACCATTTGCATAGATGCTTAATAAAACTTCATTTTTATTTGGTTCAAAAATTTTATTTATTTTTCCTCCCAATATAGAATATTGTAATTCGTAAGAAATTGATTTTGTTGTTATTCCATCAAATGCCATAATACTGCTGTATGTTATTAATTAACATACTCTCCTTTCTTAATTTATGTTTTGTGTTATTATATTACAAAGTTAATAATATAGCAATTAAAAAAATCTTAATAAGCAGTAAAAAGTATTGACATTGTGCGTTTTTGTGACTTATAATGTGGCTTAGATATATTAGCAGGGGGTTACAATACACTTATGAAATACAGCAATATGTTTTATCCATTCGATTCAAAATACGAACTTATGCAAGATGAAGAAATAATTGATAAAATAAAAGCAGGGGATAAAAGCGCTCTAAATTACTTAATGGAAAAATATAAAGAACTTGTTAATATGAAAGTTAGTAAATATTATATAATAGGTGCAGAAAAAGAAGATATTGTTCAAGAAGGAATGATTGGATTATATAAAGCTATAAAAAGTTTTTCAGAAGATAAAAATACTAGTTTTAAGTCTTTTGCCAATATGTGTATAGAAAGGCAATTAATAACAGCAATAAAAACATCAAATAGACAAAAACATATGCCACTTAATTCGTATTTATCATTAAATACTGCAGCATATGAGGACGAAGATAATACAGAACTTATGGATGTTTTTAATAATAATACAGTAGAAGATCCATTAGAAACAATCACTAAAAAAGAGTATTATAAAACTGTAGAAAATGTAATAGATAAATCTTTAAGCGATTTCGAAAAACAAGTGTTAGCTAGGTTTATGAGAGGTGAAAGCTATGTTGATATAGCAAATAAATTAGATGCACCAGTTAAATCTATAGATAATGCTATTCAAAGAATAAGGAAAAAAGCAATAAAAAATATATTAAAAGAGAATAATATTTAAAAGAAAGTATAAAGCTAATTAATTAAGCTGCTAGCTGTTAGTAGCTTAATTAATTATAAAAAATGCTTCTATAGCTCAGTAGGTAGAGCACTTCCATGGTAAGGAAGGGGTCGCCAGTTCGATTCTGGCTGGAAGCTCCATAGAATAAATATAAAAAGAACAGGTTACATAGGGACTGTTCTTTTTGAGTTTCTATAATATTTTATTGTAAATATTGGAAAGCTACTGTTTGAACTTTTGCAAGATAATATAATTTAAAAACGGAATAATCTTGAAACTATGTATAAATTATGTTATATTAACAGACGAACATAATAAGGTTGATAATTAAAAACGGAAAAGTTATTATACATTTATGAAGATAGGAGCGATAAAAATGAAAATTGGAATAGTAGGACTTCCTAATGTAGGAAAAAGTACAATGTTTAATGCAATAACAAAAGCTGGAGCAGAATGTGCTAATTATCCATTTTGTACAATAGAGCCTAATATAGGAATGGTGCCTGTACCAGATGAAAGATTAGATAATTTAGCAAAAATATACAACCCAGAAAAAGTAACACATGCTGTAATAGAATTTGTGGATATAGCAGGTCTTGTAAAAGGAGCAAGTAAAGGGGAAGGTTTGGGAAATAAATTCCTATCACATATAAGAGAAGTAGATAGTATATTAGAAGTTGTAAGATGTTTTGAAGATCCTAACATTGTTCATGTTGATGGATCAATAGACCCAATAAGAGATATAGAAACAATTAATTTAGAACTCGTTTTTGCAGATTTAGAAACAGTAAATAAAAGATTAGAAAGAGCAAAAAAATTATTAAAGGGAGATAAATCTTATCAATCAGAAATAGATTTATTAGAGAAAGTAAAAGAAACTTTAGAACAAGGTAAACCAGCAAGAATTCTTGCTCTTTCAGATGAAGAAAAAGAAATTATAAAAGATAGTTTCTTACTTACAATGAAGCCAATATTGTATGTTACAAATGTTTCGGAAAATGAAATATCAGAAGATAATGAATATGTAAAAAAAGTAAGAGAATATGCAGAAAATGAAAACGCTAAAGTAATAAAATTATGTGTAAAAATAGAGGAAGAATTATCAGGTTTAGACGATAATGATAAAAAAGAAATGTTAGAAGCTTTAGAAATGGATGAATCTGGTTTAGATAAAGTTATAAAAGAAAGTTACGATCTATTAGGATTAATGTCATTCTTAACTGCTGGAGAACCAGAAGTAAGAGCTTGGACAATAAAAAAAGGAACAAAAGCTCCAGAAGCAGCTGGTAAAATACATTCAGATATACAAAGGGGGTTTATTAGAGCAGAAGTTGTTTCATATGATGATCTAATAAGGCTAGGATCTTTAAATGAAGCTAAGGAAAAAGGTTTAGTAAGATCAGAAGGTAAAGATTATATTATGCAAGATGGAGATGTAGTTTTATTTAGATTTAATGTGTAAAAATTAAAAATATAGACTTACCAAGTTTTGACATGGAAATTTATGAAAATTTAAAAATATATGTAAAAAAAACTTGCATTTTATATTAAAGTGTAGTATAAATAATATTAGTATTGAATATAATATTAACAAAAGAGAGAAAAGGTAGGGAAGAAAATGAAAAGAAACAGTTTAATTAAAGGAATTTTATTAGTTACAATCGTAGCAATTTTAATGTTAATTACAAACAGTGTATATGCAGCAGATACAATAGTATTATCACCAACAGATAACAATACTGCAACAGATAACTCTGCAGTAGCTAACAATAGTGCATTAACTTCAACATTAACACCAACAACACCAGTAAACAATACTTCAACTTTAAATTCAAACTTACCTAAAACAGGTATAGCTGATAATACTGTAGTATTTATAGTAGTAGGTGTATGTGCAGTGGCTGCAATCTATGCTTATAAAAAAGTAAGAGACTATAAAGGAATTTAATTAATTTTATATAAATTAACTTGTGGTCTGAATTATATTAACCGCATAAAATTTTGTTAAAGCAAAAAAATGGACTAGTTACGCTAGTCCATTTCTTTTGCTTTTAGAATAAATCTATTTTTCTTTTTATTATTACATGTTATTAAAGTTAACTCTTTTTTACCATTAGTATATTGATTTAGTACAGAAGTATTATTAATTTCAACCTCAAATTTATCATATATTCTATATTCTAAAAAGTTGTTGTTTAAATCATAAATTTTCATTTTATCACCTATAGATAGTTTGCTTATATTACTAAAAAATTTTCCATTATCGTAATTATGACCTGCAATGCAAAGATTTCCAATTTCATTTGGCTCTGGTCCACAAAGACGACAAGGAGAAAGTTTTAATAATTCTTCTGTGCATGTTGAAAGAATAGAATAATTTAAATTTATTTTTTCTATTGTAATTTTACCAATTATATGAGAAGAACTAGAAGTAGAATTTGTAGTGGTATTATTAGTAGAATATAGAGATAATGTTTGGTATTTTTCATCTAATTTTTCAGAAAAAGAATATAATTTTTGATCTTTTTGCTTTTGAAAATAAAAATAGATAAAAATTGATAGAATAATCAAAATAAAAAAGACTAACAATATTAAAAATAAAGTTTTATTTTTATAAAATTTTTTCATATTATTATTTTTAGCAAAAAAAATAATAATATTATAAAATTATTAAAATGTAAAAAATTTGTAGACTTTTTTATAAATATAGCTTAAAATAAATAAAGTGTAGGAGGTAATAATATGAATATTTGGCATGATATATCTGCTGATAGAATTAAAAAAGATGATTTTGTAGCAGTTGTAGAAATAGAAAAAGGTGGAACAAATAAATATGAATTAGATAAAGCTACTGGGCTTTTAAGATTAGATAGAGTTTTATATACAGCAACACATTATCCAGCAAATTATGGATTTATACCAAGAACATATGCTGGAGACGGAGATCCATTAGATGTTTTGGTAATATGTCAAGAAAAGATAGTTCCATTAACATTGGTAGAATGTTATCCAATAGGTGTAATGTTAATGACAGATAATGATGATTTAGATGAAAAAATTATTGCAATTCCAAAATCTGATCCATTCTTAAAAAATTGTAATGATATCAAAGATTTACCAGAACAATATTCAGCAGAAATTATGCACTTTTTTGAAGTATACAAACAATTAGAAGACAAGAGAACAGAAGTAAAAGAAATGTTAGGAAGAGAAGAAGCTGAAAAAATCATAGAAAAATGTATAAATAATTATAATGAAAAGTTTTTAAGATAATTTTAGATTGTGGGGAAAAAGAAATGTTAGAAAGAATAATTTTTAATATATTATCCTTTTCTCTTTTTATAATAATCTTCTTTAAAATAATCAAAAAAAATGATACAACATATGTTGTTCCATTAATTTTAGAAGCAATAGGAATAGCAATTGGATTAATAGAAATTTTAATTGGAAGATTTTTGGGGACGTTTATTAGGGTAATAACATATTTATTAGCAATAGTATTACCACTTGCTATAATTTTAATAGAAAAATATGGACTTAATTTTTCTGAATTGCTATATATTTTTCTTGCAAGATTATGTAGTATATTTAACAATAATAAAAAAGCAAAACAATTATTAATGAATTTAATTAATAAATATCCAGAAAGTTATAATGGACATAGATTACTTGCACAAAATTACGAAAAAGAAGGCGGAATGAGAAAAGCTATAGACGAATATGTTAAAGCAATAGATATCAATAAAAAAGATTATGATTCCTATTATAAAATATCTGAATTATTAGTTAATTTAGGAAAAAAAGATGAAGCTATTCAAATGTTAACTAATTTAATACATAATAAACCAGATTATTATAATGCCTCAAAATTATTAGGTGGCCTATTATGCGAACAAGAGAATTTTAAAGAAGCTATAAATGTGTATATGAATGCTTTAAAATATAATGATAAAGAAAGTTTCGAAATTTATTATAATTTGGGAATTGCATATACAAGGTTAAACGATTTTCAAAATGCAAAAAGTTGTTATGAAAAGGCTGCGAAAATAAATGCATTGAATTATAAAGGTTATTATAATTTAGGGTTAATCTCGATGCTATATGATGATTTGGACGAGGCTGAGAAATATTTTATAGAAGGAATAAAAGTAGAAGATACAGAACCAGAAAGTTGCTATCAATTAGCTAGAATATATATTATAAAAGGAGAAAAAGAAAGAGCTATAAATTATTTAGATAGGGCAATAAATTTGGATAGTTCTTTTGCAGAGAAAGCAGCTAAAGACCAAGTCTTTTTATCTATAGAAAGATATATTCCAAAAAATATAAATAAAATAGTCAGAAAAAAAGTAACCATGACCAAACCAGAGATATTAGTAAAAAAACATCTGGAAGATACTTATCTATTGGTTGGTAAAATAAGTAAAAATGAATTAAAAAATATGAATACTGTCAAAGGAAAAAGCATAGATATACAAAAAGATGAAAGAGAAAATTTATAGGAGGCTTATTATGAAAAATATTTCTATTATTGGTGGGGACTTAAGGATTGTAAAACTTGCAGACATGTTAAAATCAGATGGGTACGAGGTATATACATATGGTCTAGAACAAGCTTGTAGCAACAATGATATAGTAAAATGTACTAGTATAGAAGAGGCTACATCAAAATCTGATATAATTGTAAGTTCAATTCCGCTTTCAAGTGATGGAATAAATATAAATACACCTTTTTGCAAAAATAAAATAGAGATATCAGAGGTTGCGAATTGCATTAAAGGAAAGACTTTTATTGCAGGAAGAATAGAAGAGGAATTATATCAAAAATTTAGTGAAACAAAGGTTATCGATTTATTAAAAAGAGAGGAATTAACAGTATTAAATACAATATCTACTGCGGAAGGTGCGATTCAAATTGCTATGGAAGAATCAACTAAGACTTTACATGGAAGTAAGATTTTAGTAATGGGATTTGGAAGAGTTAGCAAAATTTTATCAAATATGTTAAAGGGAATTGGCGCAGAAGTATATTGCGAAACAAGAACAACTGTAAATTGTGCATGGATAAAAGCATATGGATATAAACCAATATTACTTGATGAATTAGATAACGAATTAGGTGAATTTGATATAATAATAAACACAATTCCTCATATTATATTAAATGAAGAAAAATTAAAACTTTTAAAAAGAGATTGTATTATAATAGATATTGCTTCAAATCCAGGGGGAGTTGATAGAAAAGCTGCAAAAGAGATAGGGATAAAATTAATTTGGGCGCTTTCTTTACCAGGTAGAGTTGCACCTATAACATCTGCAGAATTTATTAAGGAAACATTAGAAAATATACTAAAAGATATAAAAAACAATAGCTAAGGAGAAAATTTAAAATGATGGAAATAACAGTTTTTAGAGCAATAATATTAGGAGCGGTTCAAGGACTTACAGAATTACTTCCAATATCAAGTTCTGCACATTTGTTTATAATACCATGGTTGTTCAATTGGGGAGAAATAGGAGACTTTGACGTTGCTTTGCATTTTGGAACATTGCTTGCAATTGGAATATTTTTCTTTAAAGATTGGATTAAATTAATAAAAGGTGGTTATGAACAAGTTGTTAAAAAGAAAAAAACATTTGAAGGAAAAATGTTTTGGTATATTGTATTTGCAACAATTCCTGGTGGAATTATTGGATTTTTATTAGACCATTATTGTGCAGATATATTAACAAAGCCAGAAATTATTGGTTGTGCGTTAATTTTTATGGGTATTATTTTATATGTTATAGATAAAAAAGCAAAATCTAAAGTAAAATATGAAGATATGACGTTTAAACAAACATTTTTAATTGGGTTATCACAATCACTAGCATTCATACCAGGTGTTTCTAGATCTGGAGTAACAATGACTACAGCCAGAGCTATGGGAATAGAACGTGAATCAGCAGCAAGATATTCTTTTATGTTATCTGCACCAATAGTATTAGCTGCAACTATATTTAAGATAAAAGATTTTGTTTTTAGTGTACCATTTTTTGTAGGAATTTTAGTAAGTTTCTTGGTAGGAATAGTAGTAATTAAATTCTTATTAAAATACTTACAAACAGGTAACTTTAAAATATTTGCGGTTTACAGAATAATAATAGGAATACTTGTCTTAATAGTATTTATAAATAGAATATAAGATAGGGCTAAGCTCTATCTTTTTTTGTAGCAAATAATATCATATATATCGTTTTAATAACCAACTATTATTATTAGAAAAGTCAAAGATTTTTCTAATATAATTAAAAAAAATAATTATAAATTATTGATATTTTAACGATTGTATTGTATGATAATAGAGTATAATAAAATCAAGCAGAAAGGGGTAAAAACCTAATGAATAAAATAATAAAAAAAGTACTATCTTGTTGCTTTATAATTTTACTTTTTGTACTAAGTGGTCAAATGGTATATGCAGATTCTGTAAATCAATTAGAAGCACAAGGAGCAGGGCAATTAGTTCAAATAAAAGAAAATTCAGAAAAGAAACTAGAAGATTACAAAGAAGAATATGGCTCTGATGCCTATGGTATTGCAGCATACATATTAAATGCAGTAAGAATATATAGTATACCAGTATGCTTTGTAGGAATAGCAATAGGAGGAATTTACCAAGTAATAGGTATTCGTAAGCTTGATGAAAGAGATAGAGGCTTTGGAATTATGATAGGATGTATAACTGTACTAGTAATAACACAACTATTACCACTTATATTTGCTATAGTTGTAAAAGGTTGGAGGGGTTAACGAATGAAAATATTATTTGCTGTAAATAATGAAAAAATATCAAAATCCATTATAAAGAAATATCAAAGTGATTATAAAGAAATAATATCATATAAAAATGTATATTATTTTAATGCTATCTTAAAAGAACTACAGAAAGATAATACTTATGATAGAATTATAATAAGTGAAGACTTAGAGCCTTTTACAAATAATAATTATGAACAAATCGATAAATTTATTTTTGAAAGATTAGATAATATTAGTGATGAGGCTACAAATTCTACAAGAGCAGATACTCCAATAATATTAATATGCTCAGATAGACGTACAAAGTCTGACGAAATATTAGTAAAATTATTTAGTATTGGTATATATAATGCTCTTATTGGAACAGATAGAAATATAGATGAAATCTGCAAATTAATAAAAGTACCTAGAACAAAAAAAGAAGCAAAAATATATTATAAAATTGATGCAGAAGAAGTTACTTATCAATCAGAGAATGAAAATGATGTTAGCGAATCAGAAATACAAAGTATATTAGCTCATTATAAGAAAATAGGAAGAGATGAACAAAAATGTGTAGATAGTTTTGACTCTATAGCACAACAATATACAGATGTTCAATTAAAAGTAATTGCAAGTTTTCTTCCTTTAAATGTAAAAGCAATATTGGAAGAAAAATCTCCTAAATATCAACAAATTATGTCATTAATGGGAGAAAAAAGAAGTTCAACTGGAACAGCTAAAACTAAAGATATAGAAGATAACGGGTTAAAAATTGGATTTATAGAATCTTCAAATGGCAAAAGAAATCTTGGTAGACCAGTTATTATTCCATCAGCAGTAAATACAAATAAAGTAAAGAAAATGTCAGCCAAAACTACAGCTTCTTCAGGTTTAAATATACCAGAACCAATTGAGCCAATAATAGATGGTATAGATGACGAAGACACTTCAAGTGTTCCAGAGCCAGTAGAAGAAGTTAAAACAAAAAGAAGAGGTAGACCTCCTAAGAAAAAAACAGAAGAAGAGGTTGTTAAGGCAGAAGAAAGCAAACCAAAAAGAAGAGGTAGACCTCCTAAAAAGAAACAAGAAGAAATTACAATGCCAGGTTTCGATGATGACGATGATGAACCACAAGTAAATACGATGCCAGGTTTTGATGATGATGATGAACCACAAGTAAATACGATGCCAGGTTTCGATGACGATGATGAACCTCAGGTAAATACGATGCCCGGTTTTGATGATGATGATGAACCACAAGTAAACACTGTACCAGGTTTTGATGATGATGATGAATCACAAGCAAACACAATACCAGGTTTTGATGATGATGACAATGATCCACAAATAGACAATAGTTCGGATTTTTCAAGTACTACTCAAAGTAATGGATATATACCTTTTGATTTAAATTCACCTACTGGGAGATCAAATGATTATAATCAAACAAAATTAACAAACACAAGAAGAACATATCCAACAGATGCAATAGATGCGTTATTAACTAGAGAAAAGAAAATTGTAACATTTGTTGGAACAAGTAAGAATGGAACATCATTCTTAGTAAATAATCTTGCACTTAGTTTATCTAAAAAAGGAATAGATGTAGCGATATTAGATGCAACAAGAAATAGAAATGCTTATTATATCTACACAGAAAACGAAGAAGATTTAAGACAAATTGCAGAGAAGAGTATTCCAAATTTAATTAATGGGGTTGCAGCAGGATTAAAGGTAGATAAAAATTTAACTGTATATACAGCACTACCAGATGATGATGTACCTATGGAACAATACGAAGAAATATTATCAACATTAGTAAAAAATCACTCATTAATATTAATTGATTGTGACTTTGAAACAGATTTTGGATATTTTGCTGCATCACAGGAAATTTACTTAGTACAAAGTATGGATATTATAACTATCCAACCACTTACTGCTTTTTTAAGAGATTTACAAAGCAAAAATATATATCAACCAGAGAACTTAAGAATTGTTATTAATAAGGAATTACCTGTTAAAACTCTTACTGTAAAAAATATTATCGGTGGATTATCATTTTACAATGACCCATCAATGTCATTTATGAGAGAATTATTTAATAGGGAAACAGCTAAATATTGTACAATTCCATTTGAAATTGCAACTTATTCAAAATATTTAGAGGGATTAGTTAACTGCAAGATTTCTTTAAATGGATATTCAAAGGAATTTATGCAAGCATTAAGAACATTAGAAAATATGGTATATCCATTAATGGAACCAACACCTGCTTCAAATAGAGGTGCTAAAAGTAATAACAATTATGAAAGAACTAGATTTTCAAACGAAATGAATGATACATTAAATCAAATGAAGAAAAATTTTTAGAATAATATAGAGGTGAGAAAGTTTTGACAGTAGCAATATTAATAACTATAGTTATATTAGTTTGCATAATAATAGCATTAATGGCATACAATATTTCTATTCATAAAAAGATAACGAAATTTAGTAATATTAGTGAAAAAATAAATGGCTTAAATGTATTACAAAATTTTATGGATACAATAGGCGAATATTCTAGTGTTGAAGAAAAAATAGAAAAAATTAACGAAATTATATTAAATAAATATAATATTTTAAAATATTCGACAATAGTAGTATTCAATGGAGCAGAGTACGAATTAAAAGCATCAAATGTAGATGAAAAGCACTGGCAAACATTAACAAAATTAGGCGATGAAGAGATTTTTAAAGATAGCATTGCAACAGCGACACCTAAATATATAACTGTAGAAAAAGAATCAGAAAAATTGCCATATCAAAAAATGGAATTTGGACGAGCTAAATCAGCAATGTTCTTTCCTTTATATATAGACAATGTTTATATTGGATATTGGCTAATCGAAAGTAGCGAAATTCATGCTTTTGATAATATAGATACAGCAATAATAGAAGTAATAAGAGATAATATTGTTACAATATTAAAAACTGTTCAATATCAAAATACAGTAGAAAATACTGTAAGAACAGATTTATTTACAGGACTAAATTCTGCTGAATACTTATATGGGTTAGGAAAGAAAGAAGTTGATAAATATACAATCTCAACAGTTTGTATGTTTAGAATAACTAATATAGAGGAAATAAACGAAAAAATAAGTAGACATTTAGGAAATAAAGTAATTACAGAAGTAAGCAGATTTTTCGAGAACAATATATCTAAAGACTACCTATTTGTAAGATATATGGGACCAAAATTTGTAATAGTATTTTCTGGAGTTCAATCTGAAGATGTTGCTAACTTCTTGGAAGATATTAAATCACAAATAGAAGAAATGCAAATACACCCAGATTTAGATGACAAGGCAATAGCAAATGTAAAAAATAAAGAAGAAATATATGTTAGTCCAAGATTAAATTTTGTGTTAACATCATATTATAAAGGAACATCAATGGATGGATTAACTAAAAAGTTAGAAGAATATATTGATAATGCTGATAAATCTGAAAGTGATATAAATTATATTTAAAAGGAGGAATGTAACATGTCAAATTTTGATAAAACAATGAGTTTTAAGGTAGAAAGAGACCAAAATATTAAGGTAAAGGAAATTTTGAAAGAGGTTTACGATGCCTTGGTAGAAAAAGGTTATAATCCAATAAATCAAATAGTTGGATATATTCTTTCTGGAGACCCAACTTATATAACAAGTTATAATGATGCAAGAAACAAAATAAGACTTATAGAACGTGACGAGTTATTAGAAAAAATGGTGAAAAATTATATAGGATTAGATGATAAATAATATGAGGATATTAGGAATTGATTATGGAGATGTAAGAACTGGAGTAGCTATAACAGATCCATTAGGTATCACAGCTCAAGGACTAAAAACTATAAATAGTCAAAATAGTGATAGGATTTTATTACGAGAACTTGAAGAAATAGTAACAGAATATAATGTAGAAAAAATAGTAATAGGAATGCCATTAAATTTAAAAGGAGAAAAGACTGTACGAGCAGAGAAAACGGAAAAATTTATCCATAAATTAAAATGTAAATTTGGAAAAATGCCTATCGAAGTCATAGATGAAAGGCTAACAACAGTTCAAGCGCATAAAACAATGAACTTTTTGGACGTGAATAAGAAAAATAAAAAAAATATTGTCGATACTATAGCAGCTGTATATATTTTAGAGATATATCTTGGAAAAGAACAGAAAAAATAGTTGCAAAAATTACAAAAATAGTATATGATAAGAAAAATTGAAAATAATAATATCAAGATATCGAAAGGAGAATAATATGAGTGAAGATATCAACACACCAAATAATGGTGAAGAATTAGACAATATAATAATTTTAAATGACGAAAATGGAAACGAAGTAAAATTTGAATTTTTAGATTTAATGGAATATGAAGGAGAAGAATATATAATATTATTACCAACAGAAGAAGGAGAAGATAATGACGAAGTTGTTATCTTAAAAGTAGAAGATGTAGAAGATGATCCAGATATGGAAACTTATGTTAGCATAGATGATGAAGATACTTTAAATGCAGTATTCGAAATGTTCAAAGAAAAATTTAAAGATGAATTTAATTTTATAGATGAATAATAAATACAATAAAAAAGAGGAGTAATTATATTGGAGTATTTAGAGAATAAAGGTTAGTAGCTGAAAGCCTTTTATATTAAGATATAATGAAGGTAGCTTTTTTGGTAGATATAGTGAACTAATAGTAAGTATATCCGGGTTGGCTCCGTTAAAAGCTATAATGAGTATTATTAGAATATTAAGGTGGTACCGTAAGAGTAATCTTGCCCTTAAAGGCAGGCTTACTCTTTTTTTATTTGAACTTTGAACTTTAGGGACGGAGCTAAAAGTTCAAATAATTTACATAAATTATGTAATAAAATAAATAAGGAGGAATATTTATGAATTATAATCACAAATTAAACGATAAGTATAATCCAAAAGACTTCGAAGAAAAGATTTATAAAGAAACAGAAGAAAAAGGTTATTTTAAACCCAATATGGATAAAAGCAAAGAAGCTTATTGTATAATGATGCCTCCACCAAATGTAACTGGAAAGCTACATATGGGGCATGCTTTGGATGGAACAATACAAGATATATTAATTCGTTTTAAAAGAATGCAAGGATATAATGCGTTATGGCTTCCAGGTTCTGACCATGCTTCAATTTCAACAGAAATGAAAGTAGTTCAAAAATTAAAAAAAGAAGGAAAAACAAAACATCAAATTGGTAGAGAAGAATTCTTAAAAGAGACTTGGGATTGGACACATTTATATGGTGGAACAATACAAGAACAACAAAAGAAACTAGGATGTTCTTGTGACTGGGATAGACGTAGATTCACATTGGACGAAGGTCTTTCAGAAGCAGTTAAAGAGCAATTTGTTAGATTGTATGAAAAAGGTCTAATTTATAAAGGCAAAAGAATGGTTAACTGGTGTCCAAATTGTAATACTACAATTTCAGATGTAGAAGTTGAATATCATGAAGAAAATACACATTTATGGCATATTAGATATAAAGTAAAAGATGAAGATAGATATATAACTGTAGCAACAACAAGACCAGAAACTATGCTTGGCGATACAGCTGTTGCTGTTCATCCAGATGATAAAAGATATAAAGATTTAGTTGGTAAAACATGTATTCTGCCAATTATGAATAAAGAAATTCCAATTATTGCTGATAGATTTGTAGAGACAGAATTTGGTACAGGTGCTGTTAAAATTACACCAGCACATGATATGAATGACTATCAAGCAGGTTTAAGACATAATCTAGAGATAATTGAAGTTTTCGATGAAAATTTCAAAATGGGAGATTTAGTGCCAGAATATAAAGGAATGGATTTACTAGAAGCAAGAGAGAAAATCGTAGAAAAACTAGAAGAATTAGGAGCTTTAGTAAAAGTAGAAAACTTAACACATAATGTAGGAAAATGTGAAAGATGTAAAACAACAATAGAACCAAAAATTTCAGATCAATGGTTTGTTAAAATGGAAGATTTAGCAAAACCAGCAATCAAAGCAATCGAAAATGGAGATATAAAATTTATTCCAAAGAAATACGAGAAAATGTATTTTAATTGGATGAATAATATACAAGATTGGTGTATTTCTAGACAATTATGGTGGGGACACAGAATTCCAGCTTATTATTGTGATGATTGTGGACATATAACTGTTTCAAGAGATGAAGTAACAGAATGTGAAAAATGTAAATCAAAAAATGTTCATCAAGACGAAGATACATTAGATACATGGTTTAGTTCAGCATTATGGCCATTCTCTACATTAGGCTGGCCAAATACAGAAAGCGAAGATTATAAGACATTCTTCCCAACAAATGTATTAGTTACAGCATATGATATTATAACTTTCTGGGTATCAAGAATGATAGTATCTAGTTTAGAGCTTACAAAAGAAAATCCATTTAAAGATGTTTTAATTCATGGAATTGTAAGAGATAGTCAAGGTAGAAAAATGTCTAAAACACTTGGAAATGGTGTTGACCCATTAGAGGTAATTGATGAATATGGGGCAGATGCGTTAAGATTTTCTGTACTTTCTGGAACAACGATGGGTAATGATATTAGATATATGCCTGAGAAATTAGATCAAGCATCAAATTTTGCAAACAAGATTTGGAATGCTGCTAAATTTATTACTAATTCATTAGAGCCAGATGAGAAAATAGTTGAATTCTACAATAAAGTATATAATGCAGAGAAAAAAGAATTTAATGGCGAAATGCTAAGAATAGAAGATAAATGGATTTTAAATAAATTAAATAAATTAATAAAAGATATTACAAAATTAATAGAAGATTATGATTTAGGTATTGCTCTAGATAAAATATATAATTTTATTTGGAATGAATTCTGTGATTGGTATATAGAGATTTGTAAAACAAGAATATATAGTGAAAATTCAGAAGAAAGAGTACAAGTTGATTTTGTATTAGATTATGTATTAAGAAATGCTTTAAAATTATTACATCCATTCATGCCATTTGTTACAGCAGAGATTTATTCAAAATTAGTTCATTATGATGATGTAGATATTATGATGTCAAATTGGCCGGAGCATAAAGAAATTTCACAATTCGAACAAGAGGAAGAAACAATAGAAAAATTAAAAGATATAATTGTGGATATACGTAATACAAGAGCTAATATGAATGTTCACCCAAGTAAAAAAACAAAATTAGTATTTGTAACAGAAGACTATAAAAAGGCAATAGAGGAGTCCGAAGAATTTTTAAAGAAATTAGGATTTGCAACAGATATTAAAATTCAAAAAGATAAAAATGGAATTCCAGAAAATGCTATATCAATTTTAAAGGATGGAATTGAATTATATATTCCTTTTGAAGAATTAGTAGATATTTCAGAAGAAATAAAAAGATTAGAAACTGAAATTACAAAATTAGAGGCAGAAGTTGCAAGATGTAATAAAATGCTTTCTAACCCAGGCTTTGTTAATAAAGCACCAGAAGCAAAAGTAAATGAAGAAAAAGAAAAATTAGCAAAATATGAGGAAATGCTAAATGCTTCAAAAGAAAGATTAGCAAAATTAAAAGGATAAGAAATAACCTAAGCTTATAGCTTAGGTTATTTTGGAAAAAAAAGCAGATATTAGTAAATATAATTATGTCTCAATGTTAGAAAATTTGCAATATTATGTAAATTGTGGTAAAATATAATTGTAACAAATTTTTGCTTTACTTTAGGTAATAATTTATCTGAAAGAATGATGGAAAGGATTTTTTCAGGTTACACTAAAGACAAAGCTACTGTACTATTGGGAGGAAAAAAATATGAGAGCAACAACAGAAGCAACAAAAAGAACAATGACACCCGAAGAGGAAGACCGGTTTTACGGTATCAATCGGGAAGGAGTTCCTGGCTACGAATTTGTAGTTATGGACTTAAAATCCATAGGTGTCCGATATCTGCCTACACCGAAGAGATATGTCTTAAGAGATATTGATTCACTCAAGATGAGGGTCTCTATGATGGGCTTGATTTCGGCATGGCGTGGAACTGGGAAGTCAGAATGGGAATTCGCCATGGCACTTCTTTTCATGAAACCGTTAAGAGCAGCATGGAACGATGGCAAAGATGAGGTAGATATCACACATCTTTTTGAAGCAGAATTTACTGCTTGGCCGACAGGACGTAACGAAAAGACCATAACAGTTAACGGAAATACCTACCGCGTCTTCGACCAGGAAGACGTTAAGAAGAAAGTGCTTCCTTTCTTCGAAATTCTTGAGGAAACGGAAGACACAATTTACTTGAAGGCAAGACTGGCCTGACAATTTCAGTAGCAAAGTGAAAAACGGACCACCTATTTACGGTTTTTACTGTAGATAGGTGGTCTTTGAAATTTACATATTATTTTTCATACTAGCCAAAGCACATTTTATGCCATCAACAGCTGCAGACATGATACCACCAGCATAGCCAGCACCTTCGCCACATGGATATATTCCGTTTACATTAGACATAAGCATTTCATTACGAAGAATTCTAACTGGTGAGGAACTTCTAGTTTCAACACCTGTTAAAAGAGTATCAGGATTTGCAAAGCCATGAATCTGTTTGTCAAATTGTAAAAAAGCATTTTTCATAGTTATATTAACAAAAGCAGGGAATATATTGTTTAAATTATAAAATGTTGTACCAGGTAAGTAAGTAGGTTTTACTTTTCCAAATTCACAAGATAATGTGTTATTTAAATAATCACCTAATTTTTGGATAGGGGCATAATAGTTTTTTCCACCTGCAATAAATGCTTTTTCTTCTAAGTCTTTTTGAAAATCAATTCCAGCTAAGGGACTGTTAGAAGAAAAATCAGCAGGAGTCACATTAACTAAAATCGCACTATTAGCGTTTGTTCCATCACGTTTAAATACGCTCATTCCATTTGTTACAATAGTATTTTCTTCACTTGATGATGCCATAACAGTACCACCAGGACACATACAAAAAGAATAGCAACTCCTACCAGTATCTTTGTCATGATATACCAATTTATATTCTGCAGGTGGAAGTTGTAATTTTGTCTTATCGCCATATTGTGCAAAATTAATATCTTTTTGTAAATGTTCAACTCTAACACCAACGGAAAAGTTTTTACTTTCCATATTTAGTCCTTTATCGTAAATTTTATAAAAAGTGTCTCTGCTGCTATGTCCAATAGCAAGGATAAGAGTTGAAGTAGCAAGCTTATATTCCTTGCCACCAGTTACATATATAACTGATTCGATGTTATTATCTTTTATATTAAAATCAATAACTTTACTATTAAATAAAAATTCTCCACCTTTAGAAATAATATATTTTCTTATATTACTAATAATTTTTACTAAATTATCTGTTCCAATATGAGGTTTTGCCAAATATAAAATTTGTTCAGGTGCACCAAACTTATAAAAATCTTGTAAAACAATACTACATAAAGGATTGTTAATTCCAGAAGTAAGTTTGCCATCAGAAAATGTTCCAGCACCACCTTCACCAAACTGAATATTAGAATTAGTATCTAATTTTCCAGTTTGAAAAAATGTATCAACATCTTTTTTTCTATCTTCAACTTTTTTGCCCTGTTCTATAATAATTGGATCAATACCATTTTTTATAAAAGTTAGTGCCGCAAACAGTCCAGCAGGTCCTGCGCCAACAATAACAGGTCGTTCTAAATTATTATTTTTTATATTTATATTTGGTAATTCAAATTTTTTATAATCATCAAATTTAGAATATTTTTTCTCAGATTTAAAAGAGATTGCAATATTATATAAATAATGAATATTGTCTTTATTACGAGCATCGATAGATTTTTTTATAATATGCCAATCTAAAATATCTTCGTATAAAATATGATATTTTTTGCAGATATGTTTTATCAAAGCGTTATTATCTAAATCTTCATAAATTTTAATATTATTAATTCTTTTCATAATAATCCTTTCCAAATAAAAGTTATCTACAAAATTATAACATAAAAATTGATTTAAGAAAATATGTAGAAAAAAGTCGATGAGTTTTTGGCATATCGACAAAACTTCCTATTAATCGCTATTGGAAAATATTACCAATGGTATTATAATAATCCAAAAGGAGGGATAGTGGTGCAGATAAAATATTTAGAGCAGGACAAGCTATTATTCTTTTCGCTGGAAGAAGAAATAGACCATCATACTACAAAAGATTTAAGGAGGAAAATGGATTATGAAATTGAAAGACATATGCCTAAAAAGGTTATATTTAATTTTGATAGTGTTAGCTTCATGGATAGTGCAGGAATAGGCTTATTATTAGGAAGGTATAAGATAGTAAATATGTTACGGTGGAGAAGTAGCATTAATTAATGTTAAGAAAAGTGTAAAAAAAGTATTAGATATGTGTGGGATATTAAAACTAATACACATATATGATGATTTAGATATGAAATTTAATGTATGTTAGGAGGAAAAAATGAATAAAAGATACAAAAATAAAATGCAATTGGAAATATTAAGTAAATCAAATAATGAAGCATTTGCACGTATTACAGTAGCAGCATTTGCAGCACAATTAGACCCAACAATAGAAGAATTATCAGATATAAAAACAGCAGTTTCAGAAGCAGTAACAAATTCTATTATCCACGGATACGAAAATAAAGAAGGAATAATTAGGATAAATGCATATATCTATGACAATGTATTAAGAATAGAAATTGCAGATCAAGGTAAAGGAATAGAAGATATAGAAATTGCAAAACAACCATTATATACGACAAAGCCAGAATTAGAAAGATCAGGAATGGGCTTTACCATAATGGATAACTTTATGGACAACCTAAAAGTTGAATCGGTTGTAGGAATGGGAACAAAAGTAACAATGGAAAAAAAGATAGCTGTAAAAAATACAAATGATGAGAAAAATCAAGAGGAGAATTTTTATGTATGAAAATACTATTAGTGAGATTTTAAAAGCTCAAACAGACAAAGAAGAGCTAGGTAAAATTGTAGAAAATAATAGTGGCTTGGTATGGAGTATTGTAAAAAGATTTAGAGGAAGAGGATATGAAAATGAAGATTTATTCCAAATAGGAAATATAGGTTTAATAAAGGCAATAAAAAATTTTAATCCAGAATATGAAGTAAAACTATCTACATATGCAGTAACTTATATTATAGGAGAGATAAAAAAATTTATAAGAGATGATGGAATAATTAAAGTTAGTAGAAGTATTAAAGAATTATGTGTAAAAATTAAAGACATAGAAAATAAAGCAATAAAGGAAGGAAAAAATGTAACAGTAGAAGAAATTGCAAAAGAATTAAAAGTAGAAAAAGAAGAGATTGTTCTTGCAATTGATTCTATGAAACAGGTAGATTCAATATATGAAGAAGATTCAGAAAATAATAAATTAGCATTAATAGATAGAGTCTCTTCAGAAAAAGATGAGACAGATACGATGATAAATAGAATTTTCATAAAAGAATTGTTAAATAAAATGGATAGCAGGGATAGACAAATTATTATGCTAAGGTATTTTAATGGAAAGACTCAATCTCAAGTTGCAAAAATGTTAAATATTTCACAAGTACAGGTCTCTAGAATAGAAAAAAAGATATTAAATAAGATGAAAATAGAGTTAATATCATAGGAGGAAAAGTGAAAAAGGTTATATTGTATTTTGTAGGAATAATAATTATTATTTTTCTTATACCAATCGTTTGTACTTCTCAGATAAAAGAAACTTCAGCAGATAGTAATTTTACAAATAATGCAGTTACTCAAAGTATTATAGAAAATAACTATGACTATAAGCAATATCAAACAGTTAAACTTTTACATACTGCTGACAATAGTATAGAAGAGCTAAAACTAGATGAATATTTATATGGTGTTGTGTCTGCAGAAATGCCTGCAAATTTTCAAGAAGAAGCGTTAAAAGCTCAAGCTGTAGTCGCGAGGACTTATACGCTTTATAAGATAATAAATAACAGTACAAAACATGGAGAAGCACAAATATGTGATAATTCTGCTTGTTGCCAGGCTTGGATTTCGAAAGAAGATAGACTAGCAAAATGGGAAGAAAGTGAACGAGAAAATAATTGGAATAAAATTGTTAATGCTGTAAATGCTACACAGGGAAAGATAATAACATATAATAATGAACCTATTAATGCGTTCTTTCATTCTAATAGTGGAGGAAAAACCGAAATTCCTATAAATGTTTGGGGTGGCAGTGGTATGCCATATTTACAGGTGGTAGAAACATCCGGTGAGGAAAATTATAGTCAATATAGTTCAGAGGTAACTATTTCTAAAGAAGAGTTAAAGAATAAGATGTTAGAAAAATATCAAGATTTTACTATAGATTATAATGATTCAGCTTGTATAGGAATTCTAGAGTATACAGAAAGTGGTAGAGTAAAAACTATAAAAATCGGAAATAAAAATTTGTCAGGAGTTGAAGTAAGAACTATTTTTGGATTAAAGTCTGCTAATTTTGAAGTATCAATAGAAGGTGAAAATATTAAATTTGTTGTAAAGGGATATGGTCACGGAATCGGGATGAGTCAGACTGGTGCAGATAGTTTAGCAAGTAGTGGAAGTACTTATGAAGATATTATTCATCATTTTTATATTGGAGTGGAAATAAAAGATATGTAAAAATTGTATAAATTCATAAAATAAGGAAATACTTTAATTAAATAAAACGAGGAGGAAATTTTTATGAGAGAATATAGAAAAGTATCCAAAGGTGTTATTTTTGCAATTGTTATTGCAGTAATAGTAATTGGTGTTTCCTTAATATCATTATTTTCATTAGGAAAAGAAGAGCCAGAAAGTGGTGGAAAACAACTTGCTGGTAGTGTTAATTATTTAGAAGAAAGTAATTCAATAGAAGAGGCAAGTACTAGTTCTGATAAGACAGTAAATGAAGTAAAGGAAAATAAAATAGCATTAAATACAGAAAATTTTGTAAATTCACAAAATACAACTACTAACCAAAAACAAACTAATACAACATCCAAAAAGACAAATACGACTACATCTGCATCAAAGCAGGCAACAAAGAAAGAAGAGAAGAAAGAAATAAAATTTGAAAAGCCAGTCGAAGGAGAGATTATAAAAGAGTTTGCAAAAGATAATTTAGTGTTTTCTAATACGCTAAACGAGTGGACAACTCATGTAGGTATAGATATAAAAGCAGCAAAGACTACAGTTGTTAAAGCGTCATACGAAGGTACTGTAGAATCAATTAAAAATGATCCTAGATATGGTTTAACAGTTATTATTGAACATGATGATGGTTATAAAACCGTATATTCTAATTTATTAACTTCTGAGTTTGTAGTAGAAGGAGAAAGGGTAACTACTGGACAGACTATAGGAACAGTAGGAAATACAGCTACTTTTGAAGTTGCTGATGAAAGTCATCTACATTTTGAAATATTAAAAGATAATGTACAAGTTGATCCTACAATATATATAAAATATTAAAAAAAGCGACTATATGTCGCTATTTCGTTTCTATAGGGAGCCACCATTCTGTATGACCTGGCCAATGGTAAACTTCAAGTTCTGGAATATTTCTAATATTATAACCAGAATAAGGAATCCAGTTACGATATGCGTTATGTGAAAAGTTATTAAAATAATCACCAGATATTTCATCTATTTTAAACACGGCCCATGTAGACTTTGGAATAATAATTTTTTTGCTATGTGGCATGTGTTCTTTACTCGCAATGTAATAATTTGCATTAATAGAGTTTGGAAAAAATTCATCGTATTCTATAATTCCATAAGATGTACAGTCATTTAAGATATGATCGTAAGTTTTATCTTTACTAAGTTCTTTCCAAAAAGCAGGTGCAATTTTTTTGATATCTGGAATATAACATTTTCTAGGAATACCATATAATTCAATTTCATCATGTTTTTCTATTTTATAATGTAATTCTTTATTAGTTCTTATATTTGCAAATGAATATGGGGGAAAGTTTTTTATATACTTTTCTTCTTTTTTTACTCTACTTGGTTTAATTCCGTGAAATTTATAAAAAGATCTAGAAAAACTTTCTGAATTTTCATATCCATATTTTATGGCTAGATCTATAATCTTTATATCCGAATTTTGAAGCTCGATAGCAGCCATACTTAAACGTCTTTTTCTAATATACTCTGTTAATGTCATTCCTGTTAAAAAAGTAAAAATTCGATACATAGTGTATTCGTTAACACATAAGATTTGTGCCATTTTTTTAGGCTCAATATCTGCATCTAAATTAGCTTCTATATAATTAATTAATTCAGTAAATTTATCAAAATTATCCATAATTCCTCCAATTAAGAAATATTTTAACATAAAACAGACTTTTTTGGTACCTAAAATGTCAATTATTAGGTTAGAAAAAATTCTATAATTATTATAGGAGGGATAATTATGGTAAAAGAGTTTATAGATATCACACCACATAGAAGTATAATGTGCAAGATAAGCCAAACGGGATATTCTGTACAGGAAGCAATATCAGAATTAATAGATAATTCTATAGATGCTAGATTAGAAAAAGAAAAACTAACAATAAAAGTTACAATTAATAAAGAACATATTATTATAGAAGATACTGGTAAAGGAATGAATAAATCGCAAGCAAAAGATTCTATAAGGTTGGGCTACTCAAGCAAAAAAGAAAAGCTTGGAGAATTTGGTTTAGGTTTAAAAACAGCGACATCTTTTTTAGGTGAAGAATTTGTTCTAAAGACTAAAATGGAAGATTCTAACGAAGAATATATAATTAAATATGATGAAAATGAATGGTTGCAAAAGGGCGATTGGTTTAAATTTCCATTTATAATTGAAGGCAAAAATGATAAATCACATGGAACAGTGGTAGAAGTTAAAAAATTAAAGATTGATTTAACAGCTGAATTATTACAAAAAATAAAAGAAGAATTAGGAAGAAGATTTGCACCATTTATTCTAAATGATGAGATTTATTTATATTTTAACGAAGAAAAATGTGTGGTACCTAAACCAGATATAATAGAAGGTACTAGAAAGGAGATAGACATCAAAATTGGAAATTGTGAGATTAAAGGCTGGTGGGCATATCAATTAGCAGGATATAACAAGAGCTATTATGGGTTTAATACATTTAGAAGAGGAAGATTAGTTACTGTTTTTGATAAAATTGGTCTTACAAATAATCAGGAGATAAAACAAATTATTGGAGAACTAGAAATATCAGGAGTAGATATAACACATGATAAAAAAGGATGGGTTAAGACTTCTGATGAATATAAACAAGTAGAAGAAAGATTAATGGAGTATTTTAAGGAATATGAATATAAACCTAAAAGATTGTTAACTGGATATCCAGCAAGCAAGGGAAAGGTTATAGGAACAGTAAGACAGGTAAATATGTTTCATAGTGGAAATATGGAACAAGAAATTAAGAAGGTAAATAAAGGGGATATTATAGTTACAGCAATGACAAGACCACAGTATTTAATTGCAATAAGACGAGCTGGAGGAATAATTACAGATTTAGGAGGAACTCTTTGTCATGCTGCAATAGTATCTAGAGAATTTGGAATACCTGCAGTAGTTGGAACAAATATAGCAACTAGTGTTTTACAAGATGGGCAAAAAGTAATAATCGACGGAGGAGAAGGTGTAGTATATGAATATTAAAATACCAGAATATTTGTTAAAAATGCCAACATATTTACCAAATGATATAGAAGGAATGATTTTTACATATCCGAATAAATTTCCATTAATAAAAGAAAAATATGAAGAAGCTGCGAAAAAATATGCAATGGATCCAGTTGGTTTTAGACAATATGGTGATTCACAAAAGGCGGAGTTAATAGTAGGACTTGATAATCTAAAAAAGGAATATGATTCTCGTAAAGATAAAGATTTAGAATATATGGTAAAAATGGACCAGAGATTAAATAAATTATTTTGTTTTAGGTTTTGGATAGTGAATTATTTATTTGCAGATGGTCCAATACATAGTTTTTATGTTGATAATTTAAGATTATTAATAAGAAAGGCTGCAAAAGCTGATGAAACAGAAAAATATGAAGCAAAAGTAGAAGAGATAATTCAGACTCTCTTACAATCAGATTATGCAGATGAATATTTAGAGCAAGCATTGAATTGTAATACAGCGTTAAAAGAACTAAGAAATATAAAAGAAATACAAGAAGAATTAGAAAAGGTAACTATATTAATAGATGAAGATCCGATGAAAAATGTAGAGCAAATAAATAGTATTTGGAAAAATATTTGGAAAGTTATAGAAAATAACGAAATAATCGGACAAAAGCTACGTCATGCAATTTATCAAGTTAAATTTAGAAGTTCAATGCTTCCTTTATATAATATTTTGACACATACTATAGAATTTAGAAAAGAAAATTTACAATTACAAGAAAAGTATGATAACATGCATAATAAAATAGACAATATTTTAAATCAAGCTAAGAAGGAATTGTCTGCTGATGAATATGATTTATTGAAGATGTCATATGAACAAGCTAAAAATTTTGCGATGTATAAAGATGTAATGGGAGCAGTAGACGGAAAACTAATACCATTTTGGTTTGGTATTCATGATGAAATAAGAGAAATGCTAAGAAAATCCAATCAAAACATGCCTATTCGTTCAGTTGGACAAGCTGGAATGTTCTATTATTTAGTATGGTTTTTACCAACAGATTTAAAAGCAATAGTTATGACACCAGATTTTACGGATTTTTCTTTAGAAAATTTGTAGGTGATGAAATGAAAGATATAAATATAATATTAACCAGGCACGGAAGATATAATGATTCTAGAGATAAAAGTGACTGGAGTATAGGACACATTACTGAAGAAGGTAAAAGAGAAATAGCAGAGAAGACCAAAAAAAGGATAGATAGGATGGTAGGCAATAAATTACGAGATACTACATTTTTAATTATTGCCTCACCTACTTATTGGTTAAGTGACAAAAGATTTGGAAGAAGAGCTATTGAAACAGAAAAAATAACAAAATCAGAAATAATGGAAGAACTAAAACAAGAAGGAATTACAGAAGAAGAGGCGAAATCTCATTTTTATTTAAAGCCTAAAATATATACAAGACAGAAAACAAATGGATTTAGTATAGAAGAATTAAGAGAAAAATTAGCAGAACCAAATGTATATGATTTGGCACCAAGTTATATAGAAAAATTAAAAGTAAGATATGGAGGAATGAATTCTGGATTTTGGAAAGAACTTGCAAGTTCGGAAGAAGTAAAGCAATACAATAAAAATGCAGAAGGGCCAACAGATTTAAGAAGAAAAATAACAGAACTATTAAATTATGTAGTAGAATGGTCAAAGGAGTATTCAAAAACTCAAAATACAAATATATGTGTATTTTTAATTACTCATGGAGAAACAATGGAACCTTTTATTCAACACAAGAAATTATCACATATAACTGAGTTTGGATATAATGACGGGATTGTTTTTAATGTGAAGGAAGATGGAATTATAATAAAGACAGAAGATGAACTATTTGTCGGACCTCCACCAAAAGTTAAAGATGAATGTATATTAGGTAGGTATTAATATGATATATAAATTAGATGAAATAAGTAAAAAAGATGTACTAGAAGTTGGAGGTAAAGCAGCTAATTTAGGTGAACTTATAAAATTAGGATTTAATGTACCGAAAGGATTTGTTTGTACATCAAAGGAAAATAGAGATGACATATATAATATGTATAATAAATTAAAATTAGGTAATGTAGCAGTTAGATCATCTGCTATATGTGAAGATGGAACACAAAATTCATATGCTGGGCAATTTGAAACATTTCTTAATATAAATAAAGAAGAAATTATTAAAAGCATAGAAAAATGTTATGACTCAAATAAATCTGAAAATATAAAAGGATATATAAATGAAAAAAATATAGTAAATGAGGATGCAAAGGTATCAGTTATAGTTCAAAAAATGATATATGGGGATATATCTGGAGTAATGTTTACAAAGAACCCGGTAAGTGGTGATGACATAATTATAATAGAAAGTGTATTAGGGTTGGGAGAAAAATTAGTGCAAGGGGAAGCAACTCCAACACAAATCACAATTAATAAACATACATTAATAATAGAAAATAATATTGGAAAAGAAATGTTATCAGATAATGAGATAAGAACTTTAAGCAGAATCGGATTAGATATAGAAAGATTCTTTAAAGCTCCGCAAGATATAGAATGGAGTTTAAAGGATGGAGAAATATACATATTACAAACAAGAAATATAACAACATTGTAGGGATATCTGTGGTCTAAAATGTTTGAAATCAACAGAGAAAAAAATGATGACTTTTTATATAATAAATTCATGCTAAAAAAATATTAAAAAAAATGAAAAAATATGTTGACAATAAAAAGGTGATATGGTAATATAATTAAAGACCGAGTAACAAGAGAAAAAAACACATAGAAATATGTAAAGAATTAGTAATTAAAAGGCACCAAGAAAAGAGATAAAGAAGTAAATTACTAATTTTATTTTTGCTCAAAAAACACTTAAAAAAATATTTTGAAAAAATTTAAAAAAAGTGTTGACAAAGAATGCGAAAGGTAATATAATACAAAACGTTCCAACCGGAACGAAAAAGTACATTGAAAAGTAAATAATAGATTCTAAATGAGAAAACAACCAGCGGTAGTAATATACTACCAAACAATAAAAAAATTCAAAGCTAGAAAAGCAAACTTGATTTATATAACTCGAAAGAGTAAATATAGATACCAAAATAAGAGAGTTTGATCCTGGCTCAGGATAAACGCTGGCGGCGCACATAAGACATGCAAGTCGAACGGACTTAATCGATTCTTTTAGATTCGAAGCGGTTAGTGGCGGACTGGTGAGTAACACGTAAGCAACCTGCCTATTAGAGGGGAATAACAGTGAGAAATCACTGCTAAAACCGCATATGCCGTGAACATCGCATGATGAAAACGGGAAAAGAGCAATCTGCTAATAGATGGGCTTGCGTCTGATTAGCTAGTTGGTGTGGTAATGGCATACCAAGGCAACGATCAGTAGCCGGACTGAGAGGTTGAACGGCCACATTGGGACTGAGATACGGCCCAGACTCCTACGGGAGGCAGCAGTCGGGAATATTGCGCAATGGAGGAAACTCTGACGCAGTGACGCCGCGTATGGGAAGAAGGTTTTCGGATTGTAAACCATTTTAGACAAGGAAGAAACAAGACAGTACTTGTAGAATAAGCTCCGGCTAACTACGTGCCAGCAGCCGCGGTAATACGTAGGGAGCAAGCGTTATCCGGATTTATTGGGTGTAAAGGGTGCGTAGACGGGAAGGTAAGTTAGTTGTGAAATCCCTCGGCTCAACTGAGGAACTGCGACTAAAACTGCTTTTCTTGAGTGCTGGAGAGGAAAGTGGAATTCCTAGTGTAGCGGTGAAATGCGTAGATATTAGGAGGAACACCAGTGGCGAAGGCGACTTTCTGGACAGTAACTGACGTTGAGGCACGAAAGTGTGGGGAGCAAACAGGATTAGATACCCTGGTAGTCCACACCGTAAACGATGGATACTAGGTGTAGGGGATATTAAGTCTTCTGTGCCGTCGCAAACGCAGTAAGTATCCCACCTGGGGAGTACGGCCGCAAGGTTGAAACTCAAAGGAATTGACGGGGGCCCGCACAAGCAGTGGAGTATGTGGTTTAATTCGACGCAACGCGAAGAACCTTACCAAGGCTTGACATATACAGGAATATATAAGAGATTATATAGCTCTTCGGAGTCTGTATACAGGTGGTGCATGGTTGTCGTCAGCTCGTGTCGTGAGATGTTGGGTTAAGTCCC